>Ga0209034_10001005_pt1 | contig 13962 bp, 11 predicted proteins | sample MarorgKNORR_S2LV_2_FD_188219 | JGI IMG/M metagenome (GOLD analysis project Ga0209034, IMG submission 188219) | Marine microbial communities from the Southern Atlantic Ocean, analyzing organic carbon cycling - 250m_A/KNORR_S2/LV (SPAdes) (version 2) | ecosystem: Environmental > Aquatic > Marine...
CCTGAGTCCTCAATTCCTCCGGGAACAGCCCGAAGACTATCATTACAACACCCGTGTACACTTCACCACCGCCAACCTAATCCCGGCGCAGGTCTACTACAAGGCTCAAAAGTTACGAACCTTGGTGCGTGATCAGGTATTGGGCCTGCTGGAAGATGTAGACGTTCTGATCCAACCAACATCTGGCCGTCCAGCCAACATCATTAACCTGGATCAGAAAGTGGAAAGTCAAGAAGGTGCAAAAGCCGCGCTGGCTGCTGGTGGTTTCAGAGGCCCCTACAGCCTAAGTGGAGCCCCAGCACTCTCTATCCTCTGTGGCTTCACTTCAGCTACAGACGGAAAAAACGGAAACGACGGTCTACCACTGTCCATGCAGATAGCCGGCCGACCATTCGAAGAAGCGACGGTTCTCCGCGTAGCCCACGCCTATGAGCAGGCAGTCACCTGGAACAAGAGGGTGCCATCGTCTGTATTATAAAAACTCAGCGCACGCAGCTCCTATTTTACTGCTAGTAGATCGTAGGCTAAAGCTAGCATGATTCTAGTGCCACTGATTAGACTGCGAACGCCCACCGACTCGTTAGTGCCGTGGATGAAACTGATCATTGGGTCGTCATCTGGGTGGGAACCAACCATGCCATAGGTGGTGGTTCCCAAATTGCGAGTGAACCGCGAGTCAGTGAATCCTGTAGACAGCGAAGGCACCCACTGGATGTCATCCCGCTGCAGGGCACGGGCGGTACTGATCTGGATTCTGTGGGAGAACTCCGTCTCAAATTCTGAGGCGTTGGGAATAGACATGTAATCAATCTCTATATTCACTCCTTCTATTCCATCCAGAATTTTGTCCAGTTCTTGACGCACGTAGGCCTCATCCTGGTGGGGCAGGGTTCGAACATCGCAGGTGAGACGCACCGACTCAGGGACGCTATTGGACTTGATACCGCCCTGAATCATGGTGGGTGTGATGGTCATGCGGGAAAGGGCCTTCATAATCGAGGCGAACCGAGGCTGGCTTCCCTCGTTGTCGGCGATTATTTGGTCAATGTTCTCTGGAGAGGCTTTATCTTCGATAGCGAATATCGACAAGTGGTCGAACAGGCTGGTAGAGGTATCCCGGTCGGCTTCGTAGGCCTCTATGCGCTTTACCACTTCCGACAACCCGAACAAGGCATTGGAGCCTTGCCAAGGGGTGGACGCATGGGCACTAGTTCCTCTGACTTCAATCTCCAATTGGAGCCTACCCTTCTCGCCGATTCCAAGCAGATAGGTCAGGTTACCGGCAGCTGATATAGGCACGCCACCTCCCTCGTTCACTGCGTATGGCGCAGATAGTTTTTCAGGGTGATGCTCGGCCATCCATCCAAACCCGTATCGTCCGCCGTGTTCTTCGTCAGCACACGACGCCAGAATCAAACCGTCCTTAAGTTCAACGTTGTTCCGCTTCAGCAGCCGCATGGCGATCAACTGGCAGGTGAGCAGGGCCTTACAATCCGACGATCCACGACCGAATATCCGGCCGTCGGCAATGGTTCCGCTAAAAGGAGGAAAGCGCCATTTTTCCTCTTCCTCAACTGGCACCACGTCCAAATGTGACATGAACATCAACCCCGCTTTCCCAGAGCTGCCTTCCAGACGCGCAATTAGGTTGCCTCGGTCTGGCGCAGACTCGATGGTCTCGGAGCTGATGCCATCTTCCGCTAGCCATCTTTCAATGTATCTGCAGGCTTCCGTTTCGTTGCCGGTGGGCATTAACCCGGTGTTAACGGTGGGAATCTGGACTAAGGCCTGTTCCAGGGCGATGATTTCATCGCGCATCTCATCGACTTGGTCTAGTAGGCTTTCTAAGTCAGGCATCTAAACCTCCATTAGATCTTTAAAAATAAGTCTTATGCTGTCCGAGAAATTCGGACGTCTTAGAACCCTATGTCGTCAATACCCAACTGCGTAGGCTTCGCACCTGGGATCAGCACCACCTTGCAGAACTTTGGTCTGCGGGTTACGGGTAATGGCACAGTACAGGGCCGAACCCTCCCACCAATCGGGATACCGCTCGATGATATGACCTCTATGGCGCAATCCTTCCGCTGATTCTTCGGATATCCGGCCTTCCAAGCGGAGCATTCCTGGCTCGTACTTACCGGGCCAACCTGACTGCTGGAAATTGTAGCTATAGAATCGTGGTTCCTCCACAGCCTCTTGAGGGTCGCGACCAAACTCAAGAATGTTCAATAACAGTTGCAACGTCCCCTGGGGGATATGATCGCCACCATGGGCACCCAGGGCAATCACCGGCTCGCCATCCCGAAGTACTAAGGCCGGGGCTGGAGTGAGTCTAGGTCGCTTACCGCCTTCGACCGAAGCCGGATGTCCTTCGGTAATCTTGGACTGGCTACCCCGGAGCGAGAACGCCAATCCGGTACCGGGGATAATCGGACCACCATTCTTGGTTCCCTCGCTGGGCGTGCTGGAGAAGATGTTACCCTCGCTGTCGATGACCGCGAAATATGACGTGCCGCCACCGGTGGGTCCAGCGATTGCCACCGGGTCTGCCGCGTCTCTGGGGGACGTTGGCCCCCCATTGATGCTCGGATTTCCGTTGCGAGGGTCTCCGGCCGGAGGAGTTCCAGGCCAGGCCAGGTCCGGGTCTATGAGGCCTCTACGTTGGCTCAGATATTTTTCTGAGAGCATCTCTTCCAGAGGTACGTCTGTAAACTTGGGGTCGCCAACATACAGCTCTCGGTCGGCAAATGCCAAGTTCAACGCCTGGCTGACCGTGTGGATGTACTCCGCTGAGTTATGCCCCATAGCAGCCAAATCAAATCCCTCAAGTATTTTGAGAGCCTGAGGGAAGGTCGGGCCCTGTCCCCAAGGGCCAGTACTGTAGACGTCGTAGCCCTTATAGTTCACTGTCACTGGCGCACCCACGGTTACGTGATAGTTGGCCAGGTCTTCTGCCGTGAGAAGACCGCCCATCTCCTGATTAAAGGCCACGATCTTCCGGCTGAGTTCGCCGGTGTATATGTCGTCCCTGGCCGCCTGCAGAGCAGGTTCCCGGCCCTTACCCTTATTGGCACTCTCGATATCAGCCAACTTTGAAAGGGATGCCGCCAGATCCTTCTGGTAGAACATCTCTCCCTGCTTGGGTCCACGCCCGCCGGGCAGATAAACCTCTGCTGTCGACGGGTAGGTGTTGTAATCGTCAAAAGCAGTGACGAACCGACCTGCCAGATACCGGAACATAGGAAAGCCGTTTCCGGCCAGGTCGATGGCTGCAGACGCGACTTCACCAAAGGTCATGGTGCCAAACTTTGAGAGAGAAGTGATCCACGAATCAGCGGCCGCAGGAGTCAGTGACCGCAACACACCTGGCGGGTAATTTCCACCGTGGTTCTTCTGAAAATACTCAACAGAAGCAGCCTTCGGCCAAACTCCCAAACCGTCTACTTCCACTACCTCTTTCCGGTCGGCTAGGAAAATCACTGTGGGGGCAACGCCCAAGAAACTGCAGTCGTCAACATGAACCACGTTTAGCGCCAGACCTACAGCCACTCCGGCGTCAATAGCATTGCCGCCTTTTCTCAGGACATCTAGGCCAGCCATAGCAGCTGCAGGATGGCTGGCAACCACCATACCATTAGTGCCCTGCATCAAAGGACGCAGGCTGGTTAACGTAGTTCCTGGTACTGGCATTTTTCACTCCAATTTAAGTTTAAGATGAATGATTGATTGAATAACCTGGAATCTTAGACCTCTCCAACTGTGTGGTCAATCAACTTCTGGGAGAACTTCCTACCCCAAGTATGGAGGAATATCCGAGTTGGGGTTTCCGAAAATTCCGGCATCGAACAAACCAGACAGGTCCCGAATCTGGGAATCGGAGGTAGAATCGACAGCCGGCGTAATCGAGAAACACCTGTCCCAAGCGGTACAACCGCCCGTAATCGGATGCTCGCAGTTCGTCCAATTTCTTGGCATACCCATAGGCCGGATATACGTTCAATGAATTACGGAAACCCCATCAAAGTTATTTTGCAAGTTATTTATCGATTCAATCATATCGCCTCGTGATACAGGCTTGAATGAATCAAAAGCATTCTAGCAAAATACCTGCACTATCGGTGCGTATATCGCGTAATACCAAGGTTTTAAATAATCTGGCCTATTTGGAATCAGTGTTCACTGGTAGTAAACTGACGGCGCCGTGATTCCTCGTGTTTTTGAATAATATCGGGAAAGACTGAAAAAGTTCTAAAGGAAGATAAACATGGACATGCCAAAACGTATGAAATTCGGCTCTTTCCTAGGACCATTCCACAGGACTGGAGAAAACCCAACCCTTGCCCTGGACCGCGACCTGGAATTGGTTGAATGGATGGACAATCTGGGTTATGACGAAGTCTGGGTAGGTGAGCATCACTCAGCAGGCTGGGAAATCATCTCATCCCCAGAAGTGTTCCTTGCCGCTGCTTCCCAGCGCACCCGTTACATCAAACTGGGAACTGGTGTGGTCAGCCTGCCCTATCACCACCCGTTGATGGTCGCAAACAGAATGGTCCAGCTTGACCACATGAGTCGGGGCCGTGCCTTATTTGGTGTGGGACCAGGCGCACTACCGGGCGATGCCTACATGATGGGTATTCCTCACGAGAAGCAACGCGAACGGATGGACGAGTCACTAAGCATCATCATGCGCTTATTCAATGAGGCCGAGCCCATCACCTATAAGTCAGACTGGTTTGAACTCAATGAAGGCATGTTGCAGTTGCGGCCCTATCAACAGCCGCACATGCCCATCGCCGTAGCATCCATACAAACCCCTGCCGGAGTTGCTCTAGCCGGGAAACACGGAGCCTCGGTTCTGACCATAACTGTGCCGCGTGACCCGGCTGCTGGCCCATCCGACCTCAAGGGCCTCTGGTCTATCGCCGAGGAATCAGCTGCCGAACACGGCAAGATCATGGATCGCAACGAATGGAGGCTGGTGTTGCCAGTCCACCTTGCAGAGACACGAAAGCAAGCCCTCGATGATGTTCGCACTGGTTCCGCCCAATACCTGCGCGAATATTCGGAGGGGACCAACGGCCGAAAGGCAGTCTTTGACGGCCCCATGGACAAGGTCGTCGACAACATGAGGGACTCAGGCGCATGGATCGTAGGCACCCCCGACGACTGCATCGAAGCCATCAACAAGCTGCAAGATCAGAGCGGCGGATTCGGCGGATTCCTCGTACAGACCATAGACTGGACTTCAAGGGAGAAGATGCTCCACAGCTACGAACTGATGGCCCGCTACGTCATGCCGCAGTTCCAAGGGACCGCAGCAGCTCCCATCGCCTCCAACAAATGGGCCGCCGAACGCCAGGAAACCCTAGTTGCCGGTCGTGTCCGAGCACTGGACCGAGCAAAGCAAGTCTACGCCGAACGGCAATCCTAAACCAACTCAAGCAAAAAAGAGGGCCCTTTCATCGAGCCCTCTTTTTATAGATTCCAACCTATCGCTGGATGCAACCAGCCCTGGCACTGGGAAAAACCACAGACCTCAACCCAGATTTCGCGAAAACAGGCAGGTCAGAAACCTTCCCGTACGAACACATCAAGTACTAAGAAAGGAAAAACTCTAAATACCCAGCAACTTCTCCAGGTTAGTGTGGAGAATGGCCTCTTTCTCGGCGTCTGTCAGGCTTTCTAGCCCCATAATCCAGGACACCGGCCAATCAATGGCCATATCGAAGGGCCAGTCAGTACCAAAGACCACTCGGTCGATACCCACACAATCTATGAGGTAGCGAAGCGCCGGCTCGCTGTGGGTAAGGCAATCATAATAGAACTTGTCCAGATATGTACTGGGCGGCTTCTGAATATGCTCCCTGGCCTCCTGCCGAACCTCCCAGCCTCGATCCATGCGCCCAATGCCATAACAGGTGTAACCGCCACCATGGCAAAGACATATCTTCAGATCGGGGCAGGCATCCATCACACCACCGAAAACCAGCGAGGCAAATGTCACCGCCCGGTCAGTGGGATTTCCGATGGAATTTGGCAGATGATACCGGTTGATACGTTGGTTCACCACGGTATCTCCGCCCTGGTGAACTAGAATTACTGCACCCAGACTTTCAACGGCCTTCCAGAAGGGGAGAAACTTCTTCTCGTCAAATGTTTCTCCATTGACGTTGTCACCGATCATGGCGCCCTTCAGGCCCAGTTTCATGCTCCGTTCCAACTCAGCGATGGAACCCTTGATGTCCTGCATGGGCAGAGTAGAGAACCCTGCAAACCGGTCTGGCTGGGTATTGACCAAATCTACAACGTAATCGTTGCACTCTGCAGTCATTTTCTTGGCGGTGGCAGCGTCACCCTCATAGTTGTAGAAATAGGCGTTGGTCGACAACACCTGGACATCGACACCTAGAGAGTTCATATCAGCCAGCCGTTCTTCAGGAGTCCAAGTGATCTTGGGATTGTTCCGATGAACGGCCATTGCATCGACGGGCATCCCGTGCCACGATTCGCCCTTTTTACTGGCCTCCACGAATCCTACCGGTGTGATGTGGGCGTGGATATCAATGGTTCGCATTGGTGCTCCTAATTGTCTTATGTAATTGGACGGACGCCCAAACCGTTAATTATTCATTCCAGAACATTGTCCATTCCAATTCGTAGATGGAGTGAATTTATTTAATCCTATTTACAACTAGACACCCACTACCCTTACGCGATGGTTGTTGCTGTCAGCAACGAAAATATTCCCTTGTGAGTCAATGCCGCAGCCGTGGGGCCGGTCCATAGCCGCCGCGGTTGCCGGGCCACCATCTCCCTCGCCTCCCAGACGCCCGCCGGCGATAGTTGTTACCACCCCTGTAGCAACGTCTATGCGGCGGATGGCATGGTTCTCGGTGTCGACAACCACAACGTTGTCCTGGGAGTCGCACCGGATTCCCTTAGGCGAGCCCCAGCTGGCCGTCATCGCAGGGCCGCCGTCGCCTTCATAGCCGCGCTCGCCGTTGCCGCCCACTGTGCTCATGATTCCGTTGGTATCAATCATCCGGATGCCGTTGCCCTCGCGTTCTGCCACGTACATATTTCCCTTGCTGTCCAAACAGACGGCTCTGGAGCCCAAGAAACTGGCCTCCAAAGCCGGTTTGCCGTCACCGGTACGTTCTTTCTCACCGTTACCTGCAACTGTGTTCACGATACCAGTAACAATATCCAGACGGCGTATACGCTGGTCTTGAATGTCGGCTATTAGCAGGCCACCCTTCCCATCCAAGAAGCAGTCATTTGGCTCACGGAACATGGCTTGGTTGCCCGGCCCGCCGTCGCCGCTGTAGCCAACTTCGCCAGTTCCAGCAACGGTGGTGATGATGCCTGTAGCAGCGTCCACCTTACGTATTACCGCATTGAGACGGTCAACTATGTAGATGTCCCCGTTGCCGTCCACTTGCAACGAGTAGGGTTCTTTCATAGTGGCCTGGATAGCTGGGCCGCCATCGCCGCTGTAGCCCAACTCTCCGTTACCAGCCACGGTGGTCACGACTCCGCTGACCTTGTCCACTCGACGTACAATATGGTTTTTGGCCTCGGTAAAGAACAGGTTTCCGGCGGAATCAAAGTCGCACATGAAAGGTTCGTTACAGACGGCCTCTCCATGCTGTCCACCGTCTCCGGAATAACCACTATCCCCGGTTCCTACGTAAGTAAAAATTTTCCCTGCTTCGAATGGCATTTATGTCGGTTCTCCATGCTTTGATTGGGGAATCCCCGTCCGGTCTCATTTGCGAGATGGTAAATATTAAAGCCTGATTTATAACCAGAGGATCTAGGCGGAGTTGGTTTCCTCGTTGTACCAGTCTAGTATCTCGCTGCCGGTCATGAACACTACGTCGTGATGTTGCTTGATGTACTCAAAAATCTTGTCGTAGTACTTGATGCGATGGGCAGCGCCAGTGATATAGGGGTGGGTTGAGACGCACATGATGCGTGCGCTTTCTGCCCCCTCACGATACAAAGTGTCAAAATGGTCCTTGGCCCGTTCGAATAACTCTGGCGAACGGTGATGTTGCACCATATATACCGGAATATCGTTCAGCTCCACGGTATAGGGCACAGACACCAAACTACCGGATTTCACATTCATAGGATATGGCTGGTCATCGTTGCACCAGTCGGCCACGTACTCGATACCTTCTTCAGCCAGGATGTCCGGAGTCTCGAAGGTCTCGGCTAATCCCGGGCCCATCCAACCGCGAGGCGCGGTTCCGGTGAACTCCCTGATGGTGTCGATGGTCTTGCGAATCGCTGCGCGTTCATCTGGCTCTTTGTTGATTACCCGCTGGATGTAACTGTGAGCCAGCATCTCCCATCCGGATTTCAGACTCTCAGTCACCAGCGAAGGGTAGCTGTTACAGACCGAGGCATTGAGGCTAACAGTGGCACGGATACCGTAGTTGTCCAACACCTGTTTCATACGCCAGAAACCCACACGCAGTCCATAGTCGAACCACCCAAAGTTGGGTATATCTGGTATGACCGACACCCCTTGGGGTGTCGGCAACACGGTGCGGGCCATTGGCTCGTTTATGTCCCATTCTTCCACGTTGATCACCGGCCAGATCGCCACTTTCGCGCCGCCAGGCAACTTTAGAGGTTTGCGATCAAATATGGAAGAAAATTCGGCTCGAGGGTTGGACATTGTTGCTCCTAAAAATAGCGTCAACCCCTTTTTATAAAGGAGGATCTAGAGAGATTTACCTACAGCTTCATTGCCGCCAGCCCGATTTTCGCCAAGTCTTCGTCCTCTTGAGCGGCCAGGCCACTGACGCCGATGCCACCCATGATGGAACCACTACTTGGATGCAATATGACCACCCCACCCTGGACTGCGGCTAGCATAGGGTCACCCATCTCAGCAGTAGTCCTGCCCTGGCCAGCGAGACGCTCGGAATAGTCCTTGGAATCCTGTCCCGACAGAGCGCAGGTGTAGGCTTTGCGAATAGCCATCCTTTTTGGAACTTCACGACAGCGATCCATGCGTCCGTAACTGATCATGCTTCCTGTGTCATCCACAATGGCAATAGCCAAAGGCCGGTCCGGTTCTTTGTTGGCTTCGACCAATATTGCTGCTATAGCGTCTTGTGCCTGGCTTAATCCCAGCATCGGTTTGTCGTACATAATCCCCCCTCAGAATGGTATGCGCCATTCTAACTGGGGGGTACGTGCCTGGCAAGAAAGAAGCCGAAGAAATTAACCCTCCTCGGCTTCGATATCGCAAATTGGGATTTAGGGGTATTTCGCTGTTACCGATAACCCGTATTCTTAATCTATAACAGCCCGCCGATAGTCAGCCAATAAAAGACGATGTAAGTACCAGAGATCACCATGAGGCCAGAACCCAGAGGTTGGATGTATGGGAGCGCCTTTTTCAGTGCGCCAACCATTGCGGTCTTGAAGAAGGCCATTCCCAGAGTTAGGGCCATGATAACCAGACCCATACCCAGAGCAAAGAGCAAGAAATCGGACAATACCGAAGATACCCCTACGCCTGCGACGCTTATTCCCAGCACCGCCAAGAATATTGGCAGGGTGCAGCTTAAAGATGCGGTGCCGTAACTTATGCCAAATATGAAGTAACCCTTCATACTGACATCGGTCGGGTTGCCCATATGGCTCGCAGCCCGTGCTGCAACTCCCGAATAAAACTTTCCACCGCCGACCATCCAGGCACCGGCAAGCACCAACCCGATTCCAATCAAGAGACCCAACCATTGCAATAGGTCACCGACAAAGTCGGCACCAAGTCCGATCACCACGCCCACCACACTGAACAGGACGACAAACCCGGCAGTCACTGTCAGCCCAACCAGTATGGCTCGTCCAAAATGTTCCAAAGGACTGGTCACAATTGTCTGGCCAACCTCGTCGCCTATGTACATGCCCAAATACGCCGGCAGCATGGCGAATCCACATGGGTTCACCGCTGAAGCCATACCAGCAGCCAAAGCGAACAGAGATGACGCGCCAACCAATCCTCCCAACCAGGAACCGGAGTCACCGGACAGACGTTCCACAAATAAGTTCACTTCGTCTATACCGCGGTCATTACCTAAAATAACCGCACCGATGAACGCCGTTGCCAATGACAATGCAACAACGACCAACGGCAAGATGATTGTGCGCGTGATGTTTCGGTCGTTTGAATTGATCATCCTGCTGATTGAAACATCATTCCATCAAATTCCGTGCGTGCGGCCAACGTCCTGAATGTTTCATTCCTTATGACTCAACCGGTCGGGCATTATTTATTTTGCTTAGTATTGGGCCAGTATTAACACATTCGGGTTTTTTCAGTTATTTTCCCAAAGTCCGTATGTACATTTTATCTCCCCGAAGTCGCTAATCCTATGACAAGCTAGTGATATCTTGTTATTCTCGGTTATCTACTCTCACTCCAGAAGTTGAAATGCCCCGAAAACGCTGAGGGTGCAACACTTCAGCGATTGCTTCCAGAACGTCCACCACCCTGGGACCATGGCGTGTGGGTATCCGACCGTCGAAAAAAAAGACCTGATCCAGCTTTACGGCAGGTAATTCGCTCCAACCTTTCAAATTGGTCAGCTTTTCCGAAGCTTCTTTTCGGACTCGGTCGGGGTCAAAGGCGCAAGGCATAACCATCAGGTATTCAGGAGCGTAGTTCACGATCTCTTCCCAAGTTAGTTCCCTGGAGAGACCACCGACTACTGCGAGTCCTTCTTCCCCACCTGCAATCTGAACCAACTCTGGCACCCACTGACCAGTGTTGCGCAGCGGGTCCAGCCAGTCCAAGCACAACACTTTGGGCCTCGGGTTGATCTGGGGAATGTCATCTTTAATCCTCTGAATTCGCAACTCCAGCGAATCAGCCAATGCATTCGCCCGATGTGCCTCTCCGGCGGCTGTTCCAATGATTCGAACGTTTTGGATAATATCGGCCAACACGCTGGGACGTATGGTCAGGATCTCTGGTTGATAGTCAAGCACCTGGGCCGCAGTCTCAAAAACTGAACCAGCGCTAATGGCACAGACCTCGCACAACTCCTGAGTGATGATCATGTCAGGCTTCGCCTCTCTCAAAAGGTCAGCATCAATCCAGTAGAGCGGGTTGCCGCTGGCCCGCGCCTGCCGCACGATAGCATCGATCTCTTCACTCGATAGATGCGAATTTTGATGCACGCTCCGACTAATCACCAGTTTATTTGCAGCGTCTTCCGGGTAATCACAGGCGTAGGAAACGCCCACCAGCTGGTCACCCAGACCAAGGGCATAAATGATTTCAGTTGCGCTTGGTAAAAGTGAACAAATCCGCATGTTCCAAGTATAGATTGCGCCTTTCTGATGAATCAAATCTTTCGCCGGTTTCAGGCGAACTCATGCTAAAATTAAGTCACATTATCTAGGCGAACGTTTGAGGTTCGATTGACTGCAAAAATCCTGGACGGCAAAGGGCTGGCTGAAGAGATTCGGGGTGAAGTAGCTGCTGGAGTGACCGAAATCCAACAAAAGCACGGCATTACTCCTGGCCTGGCGGCGGTGCTGGTGGGAGAGGACCCGGCATCAGCCATCTACGTTCGCAACAAACGCCGAGCCTGCGATGAGGTGGGTATGGTAAGCGACACGTTCTTATTACCAGCCAACGCCAACAACGAGCAGGTTCTCAAAACTATCCAAGAATTGAACGAAAACAAGCGTTTCCACGGGATTCTGGTTCAACTTCCTCTACCGCCCCAGGTAGACGAACTTGCCATAATCGAATCGATAAACCCGGCAAAGGATGTTGATGGACTACACCCAATCAACGTGGGCAAACTTGTCCAGGGACGTGCTGATTTTGTGCCTGGCACACCATTTGGAATCCAGCAGATACTCATGCGCAACGGGCACGACCCATCCGGCGCGAATGTGGTCGTCTGCGGGCGGAGTGACATTGTAGGCAAACCTATGGCGGTACTGTTGATGCAGAGAGGCGACGGCGCCAACGCCACGGTAACCGTTTGCCACACCCGAACCAAGAACATGGCAGAGATCACTCGTCAAGCAGACATTATTGTCGCAGCCATCGGACAGCCCGATTCTATCACCGCAGACATGGTCAAGGATGGGGTCGTGGTGATAGATGTGGGCATTAACCGAGTGGACGACGACTCCCGCAAACGGGGCTACCGGCTGGTGGGCGATGTTGATTACGAAGCTGTGTCGGAAAAAGCTTCGGCTATTACTCCCGTCCCCGGCGGAGTTGGCCCCATGACCATCGCCATGCTGCTGGTCAATACCCTCACTGCCACTCGACTGAGCATTCACGGTCAGGGCAGCTAGCTGTAATCAGAGGTCAGCATACAATATCCTAGAATGCTAACCTCTGTATGATCGTAACTATGCGAACCGACGACTTCGATTACAAACTTCCCCTAGAACTAATTGCCCAGTCACCCATTGAGCCTCGTGACTCGTCCCGACTAATGATTCTGGACCGGGAAAATGGTGAGATCAAACACCGACAGTTTCCCGACCTATTGGGATACCTGCGGCCCGGTGATGTGATGGTTTTCAACCAGAGTCGTGTCATTCCCGCCAGACTCTACGGACACCGAATCGACACCGGCAGTAAGGCCGAGTTCTTGCTCCTGCGCCGAAACGCTGACGGCACCTGGGAGGCTATGGCCCGCCCAGGTCGGAGGCTGCGTCCAGGTGTTGTGGTGGAAATAGAAGAGAAACTCCCTCTCGGCAGCCGTCGTGAGGGAGACGAGGGGGAGTTTACAGTGGAGATCATCACCGCTCACGATGACGGCCTCAAAACAGTACAGCTGTCCTCAGAAGAAGGTATTGACCGGTTTGGCCACACTCCGTTGCCGCCATACATCAAAGAACCACTAGAAAATACGGAACGTTACCAAACCGTCTACTCTCACCGGCCAGGCAGCGTAGCAGCTCCTACCGCCGGACTTCACTTCACTAATGGCCTGCTACAAAGGGCTCGCGACCTGGGAGTGGAAACTGTGTTTGTTACCCTCCATGTGGGACTAGACACCTTCAAACCAGTGGATGAAGACGACCCAACCGAGCACACGATCCACACCGAGCATTATCAGATAGATGCTCAAGCGGCAGATGCGCTGAACCGAGCCAAAGCCGAAGAACGCCGAATAATTGCAATTGGAACCACGTCTGTACGGGTGCTCGAACAAGCAGGCTTAGATTTGGATCAGAACGGCCAAACCGAGCTCAAAGCAACCGAAAGCGAAGCCAGCATATTTATCCTCCCTGGCCATAACTTCCGCATGGTTGACGCCATGGTCACCAACTTCCACCTACCCCGTTCCAGCCTCATGATGTTGGTCTCAGCATTTGTTGAGAGCGGCAACCGAGATCCTTCGACAGACGGACGATCGATTGTGATGGCGGCTTATGAGGAAGGTATCAACCAGCGGTACCGTTTCTACAGCTTTGGCGATGCGATGTTTATTGCCTAATCAACTGACAACCAAACTTCGCCAAGGGTATCAATTTCAAAACTGACTTCGTCGCCCGATTTTAAGAACTTGGTGCTGACGATGCTGCCGGTCATGACGATCATGTCCCTCTTAAGGCTGAGGCTACGCTCCGCCAAACTGTTGGCTAACCAGGCAAGAGCTTCCAGCGGATGACCCAACGCGTCACCACCCTTTCCTTCACCCGCCGGTTCTCCGTTGATGACCATTTCACCTGACAAAGACTCCAAGTCTATATCCTGCCATTCGATTATCGGCTCGCCCAACACTACCCCGGCGTTCCAGGCGTTGTCCGCCATCACACCAAGAAAAAACAAGTTCTTGTAGTCGGCACCTCGGTCCTCAATTAACTCAAAGGCGGGCATCACTGCATCTACTGCTCTGGCGACACTCTGTCGGTCGTAAGGAGCGTTAGTGGCGGGCAGGTCGGCGTTAAGTT
>Ga0209034_10001007_pt1 | contig 13946 bp, 13 predicted proteins | sample MarorgKNORR_S2LV_2_FD_188219 | JGI IMG/M metagenome (GOLD analysis project Ga0209034, IMG submission 188219) | Marine microbial communities from the Southern Atlantic Ocean, analyzing organic carbon cycling - 250m_A/KNORR_S2/LV (SPAdes) (version 2) | ecosystem: Environmental > Aquatic > Marine...
CAAAAACTGCATCAGTTTCAGCGGGCAATAATTTGCTGGCAACCTCGTTAGAGCAAAGATCTTGCGCACCACTAGCTAAATGTTGGTAAACCTCTTTATAACTCTCAGTCATGTGCTGCACTAATTCAGCGGTCATACTGAAATGATCGCTCACACTATCGCGGTATTCGTCGTGATTTTCCTTAAGAGTACTAATCTGATTTTCTAGTTCCTTTAGACGCGATGGGCCGATGTTAAGCTTACTCGCAAACAAAACTCCAACGACCACGCCAACCGCCAGACATGTAATCGCAGTTAAATAAATCATTAAATTCTAATTTCTTTTCTAACCATGGATTTAAGCTCGCCCCATATGTGCTTGGGGTCTAAGTATACCTTAATTTAGTAGCTGGCCTGTAATAACATTTTGGCGAACCAGTAGGCAAAAAGTCTGCTGTAAGCCTCTAGATTTGGGGTATTTTGGAATCCGATCCCTTGAATATTGGTCGTCTCTTCGGTAGTATTCGCGCTCTCTTGAAATATGCCTGCGAATCTGAAGATGAAGACTTATAGTGCGAGACCCCTTGAAGTTGAGCAGAGCTGGGTTTTGATGGATGCAGATGGCCAAACGCTGGGCCGGATGGCTACTACGATTGCGACCCGATTACGAGGTAAACACAAGGCGGAGTATACACCGCATGTAGATACTGGCGATTATGTTGTGGTAGTTAATGCCGAAAAGGTTAGAGTTACTGGGAATAAGGCTGTCGACAAGCTCTACTATTCTCATTCAGGTTTTCCAGGTGGACTGAAGACTATTTCCTTTGAGAGACTATTGAAAAAATCACCTGAAAAAGTTATTAAACTAGCGGTTAAAGGAATGTTACCCCGCACTCCTTTGGGTCGCTCTATGTTCAGAAAACTGAAGGTCTATGCCGGGGCTGAGCATCCTCACACGGCTCAGAGACCGCAGACGGTTAAACTCTAAAGAGATTGGTAAAAACTTATGGCAGCTGTCCAATACTATGGTACCGGTCGTCGGAAGACATCAACAGCTAGAGTCTACTTAATTAATGGCAGTGGTAATATCACAGTTAATCGCCGCCCACTTGATGGCTACTTTGGCCGTGAAGTAGCTCGCATGATTGTCCGTCAACCCCTTGAACTGGTAGAAATGGCCGAGAAATTTGACATCAATGTTTCAGTTCGTGGAGGTGGTAGCTTTGGCCAGGCTGGAGCTATTCGACACGGGATTACTCGCGCGTTGATGGAATACGACAACGAGCTCAAACCAACTTTGCGAAAAGCGGGGTTCGTCACTCGAGATGCCCGTGAAGTGGAACGAAAGAAAGTGGGCTTACGCAAGTCTCGCAAGAAGCCACAATTCTCGAAAAGATGATCGAAAAGGTGACTCGAAAAGCGTCGACTTCAGCGCTGAAGATCGACGTTTTTTTTTGGTTGTAAATTAAATATTTATTATATTAATCAATATTTTACATCGTTTTTTCAACTTAGTGAGACTTGAATAAAAAGTAAGAATTTACTAATATCCAATCTGCTGGTTAATTGGAAAAGGATTCGCTAACTATCCTTGCGACAACAGGGCGTATTCCACTATAGCAGGCGGATAAGAATGCGCTTGAAGAGTTTTAAGAGTAGGAAACGACACTACCCTGTACAGAAGACTTAATTGAAATTTAGCTTGATCTCAAGGAGAAAATTAGGGTGACTGACGTCAGTTCTGATACTGGCCGCAGGAAGTTCCTCGTAGCTTCATCTTCGGTGCTCGGTACTGCTGGAGTAGTTGGGGCGACAGTTCCTTTTGTTGGTTCGTGGAATCCTAGTGCGAAGGCTCGAGCTGCAGGAGCGCCTGTTCGAATCGATATCAGTCGATTACAGGAAGGTGAGATGTTGGGGCCAATTCCAGCTTGGCGTGGTAGGCCTATTTTTGTAGTCAAGCGCAGCGCGCAAGTTTTGAGTACATTGAATGAAGATCTCGAGCGATTGGCAGATCCGGCTTCGCAGGAACCAGAACAGCCTGACTATGCTCAAAATGAATATCGGTCAAGAACCCCAGAATTAATGGTCCTGGTAGGCCTTTGTCCCCACCTGTTCTGTTCCCCCACTCCTCATATACAACTTCGCCCAGAACCGTTTGATAGTGAATGGCGCGGCGGGTTTTTTTGTCCCTGTCATGGATCTCGCTTTGACCTAGCTGGTCGCGTTTATGCTGGTTCACCTGCATCACGCAATATGCAAGTGCCTCCCTATACCTTTGAAAGCGAGGATGTGTTGATCATTGGTGTTGATGGGCTTAACGCGGAATGAGTAACACCGGAAAAAGCATCAAGCCTGGGTGGTTCATCTCTAGAATAATTGGTCTGCGGGATTGGGTAGACCTCAGGTTGCCGATCATGGCTGCCTGGAAGAAACATATGAGTGAATACTATGCACCGAAGAACTTTAATATCTGGTACTTCTTCGGCGTCCTTTCACTTGTAGTGCTTGTGATCCAGCTACTTACTGGTATCTGGTTGACCATGAATTACACCCCTACGGCAGAAGGTGCTTTTGCCTCGGTTGAATACATTATGCGGGATGTCGACTATGGATGGATGCTTAGATACCTTCATTCCACCGGTTCCTCAGCATTCTTTTTTGTGGTTTATGTCCATATGTTTCGTGGCCTAATGTATGGATCTTACCAAAAGCCCCGCGAATTAATCTGGGTAATTGGCATGTTCATCTACCTTGTCCTGATGATTGAAGGGTTCTTTGGCTATATTCTGCCCTGGGGCCAGATGTCATATTGGGGAGCTAATGTGATAGTGTCCTTGTTTGGCGCCATCCCCGTAATTGGAGAAGACTTATTGGTATGGATTCGGGGAGATTATTTGATTTCTGGTGTCACCCTTAATCGATTCTTTGCTCTGCATGTGGTCGCTTTACCTATAGTTCTTCTAGGTTTGGTGGTATTACACTTGTTGGCACTACATGAAGTGGGTTCTAACAATCCGGACGGAACAGATATTAAAAAGAAGAAAGGAATAGATGGGATTCCTCTAGACGGTGTGCCATTCCATCCTTACTACACAATTTATCATGACCTTCCTGGAATCGTGTTATTTCTTATCGTCCTCTGTGCCGTTGTTTTCTTCGCTCCAGAGATGGGAGGCTACTTTCTCGAAGTCGCGAATTTTCAGGAAGCAGACTCACTGAAAACCCCAGAACACGTACCACCGGTATGGTACTACACGCCGTTCTACTCTATGTTGCGTGCTGTGACATGGCCTTTTTTTGGTATCGATGCAAAGTTTTGGGGCATGTTGGTGATGTTTAGCGCAATCGCCTTTCTATTTGTACTGCCATGGTTAGATAAAAGTTTGGTAAGGTCCATGCGATACAAAGGTTGGTACAGTCGCATTGCTTTGCTGATGTTTGTGGCCAGTTTCATCATTCTCGGAGTATTGGGAACTCAAGCGGTAAGCCCGGCGAAGACTGTGCTGGCTCAAATCATGACTGTTGTCTACTTCTTATATTTTATTCTCATGCCTTTGTACACGCGTGTTGAAAAAGTAGCTGAACCACCGCAACGAGTTACGGGCCGTTGGATAAGTATTCCTCAGTTGATCGGTAGCATTTTGCTCTTAGTTGCGTTGATTATGTTGCCGTTGATGTTGGTATCAGGCAGCGCTCAAGCCGCTTCGGTTGATAATTTGGAGCTGGAACACATTGAAACTAATTTCAGAGATAAGGATTCTCTGCAACGTGGTTTCAAGTACTATATGAATTATTGTGTGAGTTGCCATGCATTAGGTTATGCACGTTATGAACGTACGGCTGATGATCTTGAAATTCCGCATGAACTAGTTTTGGACAACTTGGTATTCGATGATTCACTTATCGGAGATCTCATTGAAAATTCAATATCAGAAGAGGATGCTCGGAACTGGTTTGGCGCTGCTCCTCCTGATTTAACTCTATCGGGTAGAGTGCACACGGCGGACTGGTTATATACTTATTTGAAATCTTTTTATAACGATCCGAGTAGGCCATTGGGCACCAACAATAAAACTTTTCCAGATGTGGGAATGCCAAATGTGCTTCACGAACTCCAGGGTGATGTAACTTGTGATAATCACGGTGCTGGAGATCCTGGGCAATGTGAGCTTCAATATATAGAAGGTACCGGGGCGATGTCAGCTGAAGAATTCGATATAGTAATTGCTGACTTGGTCAACTTTCTTTACTACATTGGTGAGCCTATTCGTAATCGGCGACAAGAAATCGGTATTTGGGTTCTAATATTTCTTACCGTGCTTTACGCTTTCACTGCATTAATGGGCAGGGAATTCTCGAGAGACTACCATTAGATACATTTTATCGTATAGACAACTAGAAGCTAATCAACTACAGAGGTTTAATTATGGGCGTGGTCGCAAAGAGATCTTCCATGACATTCTATTCGGATGGGACTAGTCATTACAGCCATAGGGTGCGTATTGTGCTAGCGGAAAAAGGGGTAGCAGTTGAGACCATTGATATAGACTCAGATAGTAAGCCAGAAGATTTGGCGACTCTTAACCCATATAATACGCTACCGACACTGGTTGATCGTGAGCTCGTCCTTTACGAAGCAGACATCATGATGGAATATCTTGATGAACGCTTTCCTCATCCGCCGTTATTTCCTGTCTATCCGGTTGCGCGCGCGCAAAGCCGGCTCTGGATTTTTCGTATCAAGAAAGATTGGTGCTCATTGGTGGATACCATAATGGCGGGCTCTGGCAAGCCCTCCCAATTAGATAAAATACGCAAGGAATTGCGTGAAAGCCTTATTTCTATCGCGCCGATTTTTGGCGAGAAACCCTATTTCATGAGTGAAGAGTTCACTATCGTTGATTGCTGTGTTACGCCAATTCTATGGCGCTTACCAATTATGGGAATTGAGTTGCCCAAGACGAAGACCACCAAACCATTGCTTGATTATCGGGATAGATTGTTTGAGCGTGAGTCGGTAATGGCGAGCCTATCTGAACAAGAGAAGGAGATGGTATAGTAGTTTTTGAAGGCCTAAATTTGGGTACCAGTAATGAGCATGACTCCCAGCCGACCATATCTGATTCGAGCACTTTATGAATGGATACTCGAAAATGAATGTACTCCCTATATCTTGGTTAATGCATTCGAAGATGAAGTGGAGGTTCCTCAAGAACACGTGAAAGATGGCCAAATCATCTTGAACATCTCGCCAAATGCAGTTCAGAACCTGTCGATTCGCAACGAAGCCATCGATTTTGATGGACGATTCGGAGGGATCCACAAGAAAGTCTTCGTGCCCGTGCGAGCAGTTACTGTAATCTACGCCAAGGAGAACGGACAGGGTATGGTTTTCGATGCGGAAGGTGAGGTCCCTATACCTCCTTCACCATCGGGACCTGATGAACCAGGATTTAAACCAACAGAGGGAACCAAGGGATTATCTTCTAAGAAGCCACCTCTTCGATTAGTCAAGTAAGGGGTTTTGAGAGCGCTGTCTATTAAGACTAGTTAATATATTCGAAAACTTTTACGACCTTGGTCACGCCTGAGATATTACGAGCAAGATTAGCGGCATTGTCGCCTTCTGCCTGGCTGATCAATCCCATGAGATATACAGCACCATTTTCAGCGATAACACGTACCTGATCCGATGGCACATCATCGTTGGTATAGAGTAAGGTACGCACTTTGGTAGCGATCCACGTGTCGTTAGTGCGAGAGATTAGGCTGGTGCGACCCGCCACCTCCAGTTCATTGTGAATTCGTCTGACTTTAGAGCTGGCCTTGGACGCAATTTTGGTAGCGCGATTTTTGAGGGTTTTAGATTCTACTTGGCCGACAAGTAGTACTACTCCATTATGGCTAATTACATCGAAGCTAGATTGTCTGAAGGCTGGTTCTTGTGACCTCATGTTCACCTTCACTTTTGTCTCGATCGATTGATCCTCAAGCATGGCACCGGCGGTGCGTTCACCCGGATCTTCCAGGATGCCTTCCTCGCCAGTAGTTTGAACAAGAATCGTGGTACAGGAGCAGGAAATAAAGAGCAACATGAGTGTAGAGGCCCTGAAAAAGTTCATATGTCATCTCCTCCAAATAATTGGGTATCGATAAAGTCACATAGGCAGTGAATGACCAGTAGGTGCACTTCTTGTATTCTTGCCGTGCGGTTCGAGGGAATCCGAATTTCAATATCTTGTTCTTTCAAAAGCCTCGCTATAGAGCCCCCATCTTTGCCCGTTAATGCAACTATAATCATTTCCCTCTCATGGCTTGCATTTATCGCTTCCAATACATTGGCAGAATTCCCGCTTGTTGAGATAGCCAATAGGACATCTCCGGGTTGCCCGAGGGCGGTGATCTGTTTGGAAAAAATTTGGTTGTAGTCGTAGTCATTCGCGATAGCGGTGAGTGTTGAACTATCCGTTGTTAAAGCAAAAGCCGGTAGTCCTGGTCGCTCTTTCTCAAATCGGTTTACCAACTCGGCAGAGAAATGTTGGGCATCGGCTGCAGAACCACCGTTACCACAGCTAAGGATTTTGCCGTTGTTTAGCATGCACTGAACTATCTTATCGCCAGCTTGTTGGATTGGATCAACCAACTTGTCTGCGGCTTTTTGTTTGACCGCTACGCTATCTTTAAAGTGCCTGCTAATTTGAGCCCGTAAGTCCATTAATGGTCCAGGAAAATACAATTTCTAAAAAATATTTATTTATATCGGCCATTTACACGCCATTGTTACTTTGGTCAACGAGGAAGTCGGGTAAATTCCAGAATAATAGACTTACTTCGGTAAGGGGAAGTTTCGGGCGATTTCTAATTTTTCCCTTTTCTAGAGAGCCGTTGGTCAGCAGTGGCAATATGAAACCATCATTAATAGGCATAGCGGAAGGGAGAGTCCACTAAAAGATTTACGGTGTCTAATTTCAGTTAATGTTATATCAATTCATACTAATCTGATGTTCCGCGTTTATAACGAACAGCCGACATTTCCTTTGTTGGCGATAATTCAGTCTTTTAACTTTTCTGTTTCGAAATCTGCGAAGTGATTAATTACTACTACTATTTCTTTCTTTTCTATACTCTCTCGCAAATCCATTCTCAAACTGTGCCAGATCAAGCGTGCGCTGAATACGCTGTTCTTTAGACATTGATAATTTTCCGGTGGAGCCTTGCATTGATTTAACGCCTTGGTTGTAGAATTGTTGGAGTCTCGGATATAACCGAAAGCTGTCGACACCCATGGCTCGAAGTCGTTGTAACTGACCTTGGACTTGTCGCAAATTAGTGTCCATTTCCAATCTCAGCTCCTCTGACTCTTGAAGCATCCATGGAGCATCGGCAAATACAATACCATTAAGGTCGTTGTTTTCACTTTGATTGTCTTGGCCATCGTAGATTGACGGTAGGGAGTATACAGGTAAGTCTCCGGCAAAATAGAATGCAAGAGTTGGTTTAATCTGCCGTCCCTGTCGCGGATTGGCTATTAGGAAAATAAAATCGATATCATTTCTTCGGCGTGGAACGAACTCCATATTATTTCTAGGAAGCAAATCCAGTAGTCTTCCAGCGCGGGCTTCACTTGAATCAATTGCGATTAATCTCTTTATGATTTCCGCGTAGCTGCTTTCATCATTGTAGGTCTCCCCAGAGACTACTGCGCCACCTGTTATTGTCCACTGTTCTATGAAATGCTCCTGTAAGCGCAGGTAGTCCTCCGACCTCGGTGCAATTATTGCAGCGTTCTTGTATCCGTTTTCCCAAGCCAGTTGCACCACTTGGTTAATTTCGTCTTCCGGTGCCAGGCCAAACTGAAACAGGTTTTCCTTATCAAGCGGGGTCGAGTCACTATAGTTCAGTGCGAGTGTGGTCGTGGGAAGCACGGGCAATTGTGCTAGTTGGTTAACAAATTGTTTATTCAAGGGCCCAATGATGAGATCTGCGCCTGCAGCGGTAGCTTCTTCATAGATTGGATAGATAGAAGTGATAGTACTGCTGTCAAAGACCGATATCCGTGGGACTTCTCGTGATATTTCGAGAGCTTGATAATATGCACTCAAGAAACCTTCCTGAATAGCATTGCCGGCTGGTTGCTGCAAGGGAAGGATTAGTGCAATGTGGGAAGGGCGCTGGTTCCATGTTTGTTGAAGCCGGACAAGTGCTTCCGGGAGTTGATTGACAGCAGAATGGCGAGCCCATACGCGCCTCCACTGGGCTATAGAATCTAGCTGACTGCGAATACTGAATTCGTCAATTCTGACTATTCGAGCCAGTTCAACCCAACCTCTTAATTCGTAGGTGGTCGCTAGACTAGCTAAGTTAGCCAGATTTTCATCATCCAGATCTGTCAACGCTATCCACAACTTCTCAAACAGTACTGGTGTTTCATTCTTCGGAGCGGTTATTGAGGAGGACACGTAGGCTTGAATTGCGGCGGTTGTTTCACCCAGAGCCCTCAGGGTATCGCCTAAAAGCAGGAAGTAATTCCTACCCGGTTCTGACATGGTGTCCATTTCAGAAGCCAGTGGACTCCTCAACCATTGTAACGCCGATTCAATGTGCCCGGATTGTAAATCCAGTTGCGCCCGGACCATTAAGTATCGTAAACGCAAATCACTAGGAATATCTACGGATAAGTTATGCTGCTCTGCTTCAAGCTGTGCTCTCTCGATAAAACCGGCATTTAGCATGGTTTCAAGAGCCTGCAGTGTAAGTTCTGCAGCCGCTGACCCGGATTGAGTTTGGGCCGAAGCCAATAGCTCGTCAACATACTCTACTGTAGACTTCTGTGGAGGGGACTCCTCACTAATATTGGTCGGACTAGAACTACAACCTAATACTAAAGTAAGTGCAACCAGCAAGTTTGAGCGGGCTAATCTGTTAGTAATTGTGGTCTTCATTAGATTATGGGAAGTAGAATTACTATTAAGAAAAAGACTAATACAAGTGTAAGAACTGGGCAATATTTTTACAGAAAACTGCGAGCTTTAAATGATTAATCCAGGAACACTCTTTGTTGTTGCTACGCCTATTGGGAATCTCGGTGATTTCAGTCAACGGGCTGGGGAAGTGCTATCAAACGTTGATGTTATTGCTGCTGAAGACACTCGCCATACTCGTAAGTTGTTGAATCAACTTAAGATAGAGACGCCCCTAATTTCGTATCATGATTACAGTAACGCAAGTAAAGCAAGTAATCTATTACGGCGGATAAAAAAGGGGCAGTCGGTGGCTTTAGTTTCGGATGCAGGGACTCCTCTAATTTCTGATCCTGGTTATAGACTCGTAAGACGGGCAAGAGAATCCGGAGTTACAGTAACACCTATTCCGGGCGCAAGCGCGCTAATAGCAGCTCTAAGCGTAGCGGGGCTGCCTACGGATAGTTTCGTTTTTGAAGGTTTTTTACCAGCCAAGGCTTCTGCGCGCAATAAACGGTTAAAGGAGTTAGCCTTTGAGCCTCGAACTCTGGTTTTCTATGAATCACCCCATCGAGTTGTTAAGACCATAACTGCATTGAAGGAATTCTTGGGGAAAGAACGACAAATCTTTATAGGAAGGGAATTAACTAAGAGATTTGAATCACATTTTTTTGGAGAGATACAGAATGGATTGCGTTGGTTGGAAGAAGACAGTGACCAGCAAAAAGGTGAATTTGTTATTGTGGTGAATGGCTGTCGACTAGACCAATTCGATAAGCATGAGGAAAAAAAGGCTTTGGATTTGATTGAAATCTTACGTAAAGACTTGTCTTTGAATCGCGCTGTTTCAATTGCCAGTAACATTTTCAATGCTCGCAAAAATAAACTTTATCAATTAGCGCTCAACGGTGAAGCGGAAGAATAGTTTCTGCCCTTGAGTTAACGACACTTCTCTATTAGGCTGGTGGCGAGTCAGCTGGGCAATTGCCATTGGCCCTCTTTGTTTATCGCCTGGCGTTATACAAGGAAGCAGGTGGAGGAAAGTCCGGGCTCCATAGAGCAGGGTGCCAGGTAACACCTGGGGGGTGTGAACCCACGGCTAGTGCAACAGAAAATATACCGCCTGATTGCTTCTGAGCAGTCGGGTAAGGGTGAAATGGTGTGGTAAGAGCGCACCGCACGACTGGTAACAGCTCGTGGCTAGGTAAACCCCACCCGGAGCAAGGTCAAATAGGAATCCTTCAGTGTTGCTCGCATTGGATTCGGGTAGACCGCTAAAGGCCTGTGGTGACGCAGGTTATAGATGAATAATTGTCCTCGACAGAACCCGGCTTATAGGCTGACTTTTTCCCCAATTCTAAAGATTATTAAGAAAGCATATTAAATTACCTCAATACAAAAATGTATTTGGCGATTTTCTTAGAATTCTATTTTTGCAATAACTAGCAAAGACCCTCTTTTTTTGCGACAAGTCCCCGAAATTTCTTGGAAAATTCATAAAAATAGTGCTTGCACAGTGGGTTGAGTGTGCCTATAGTGTACGATTGTGGCGAAAAGTGGAAATTTTTGTTTTATTGTGGGTTATAGTGGATAGTCTATTATAAGAATTTCCGATTGATAAGGGGACAGCAAGTGTTTCGCGGCATCAATACCATCAACCTGGATGCAAAAGGGCGAATGGCCATGCCCATCCGCTATCGCGAGCAATTAGTCAATTATTGCTCGGGGCACCTTGTCGTAACAATCGACACAAACCATCGTTGCCTTCTCTTATATCCGCTAACGGAATGGGAGCTGATCGAACGACAGATTGAGTCTCTTCCCAGCTTTAACTCCATTTCTCAACGAGTAAAACACTTACTTATAGGTCATGCGAATGACTTGGAGTTAGACACTAGCGGAAGAATTTTGTTGCCGCAGGAATTGCGTTTTTACGCTCAGTTGGAAAAACACGTTTGCTTGATTGGGCTGGGGAAAAAACTCGAAATCTGGAACCAGGACAGCTGGAATGAACAAAGAGATCAATGGTTATCTGAGTCCTCAACAGAGGGAGAGTTACCCGATAAGTTAAGATCGTTAGCGCTTTAAATAGGCTAAACAAGTGTCTGGGAATTTGCTTCATGAAACTGTTCTTAAAGAAGAGGCTGTAACGGCCCTTAATATAACCACAGATGGATTAATCATAGATGTTACTTTTGGGCGTGGTGGTCACAGTACAATAATTCTCAAACAGTTAGGTTCAGAAGGTAGATTAATTGCTATCGACAGGGATCCGGAAGCAATTGACGATGCATTAGAGCTACAAAAAAAAGATTCACGACTTGAAGTGGTACATGCAACATTTAGCCAACTTGAAGAAGTGGCTGTATCAAAGAGTGTTAACGGAAGAGTCGCTGGAGTCTTGTTTGACCTCGGTGTCTCTTCACCCCAGTTGGATTCCGCCGGAAGGGGGTTCAGTTTTATGAAAGAAGGTCCGCTGGACATGCGCATGAATCCTATGGATGGTCACAGTGCTTCCCAGTGGATAAATTCCGCTTCTGAAAAAGAAATTTCTAACGTGTTGTTTAATTTTGGCGAAGAGAGATTTTCAAGACGAATAGCGAAATGTATTGTAAGGGAACGCGAGGTAGAACCAATCCTGACCACGAAGCAGCTTTCAGATATTGTTAAACATGCCAATCCCAGTTGGGAGAAAGGCAAGCATCCGGCTACGAGATCGTTTCAAGCTATTCGAATTTTTATTAATCAAGAATTCAATGAAATCGAAGAAGGATTGTCGCAAGCGCTATCAGTTTTGAAAGTTGGCGGGCGGCTGGTTGTGATTAGCTTTCATTCACTGGAAGACCGAATAGTCAAAAAATTCATGAGCGCTCAGGCTAAGGGAGATAAATTTCCAAAGGATCTTCCAGTGACCTTGGACATGCTTAACCCACGTTTAAACCTTATTGGGAAACCAATTAAGGCTTCAGCGCATGAAATTGAAAGAAATTATCGAGCCAGAAGTGCCGTAATGAGAGTAGCTGAAAAAACAGCCTGAGTCTTAAGGGGAACAATTGGTATTGTTGCAAGTGAACGCAAAAATAACTCGAAGGAATCGGAGAGTCGCAGGCAAGCAAGTGACTATGGCGCCTTCCGTCTTGCAATGGTCAGGTTTGATCCGTCCCGCAAGTTTGGGGCTAGTGATGTTACTGGTTGCTGTGCTCGGGTCAGGATTATCGATTGTCTACACAACCCATCAAAGTCGATTTGCTTTTAACGAACTTCAGGAACTGAAGGATCAATCCAATCAACTCGAAACGGAATGGGGCCAGCTGTTGATAGAACAAAGTACGTTTGGTGTGGAAGGACGTATTGACCAAAAGGCTGCCGAGCAACTGCAGATGCAAGTACCTGAGCTATCGAAAATTGTAATGGTGGAATATGACCGAGAGTAAAACCCCGTCCATTTTCCGATTCTGGCGACTTTATCTCGTATTGGCTGTTATGTTGCTCTGCGTTATGGTCATTGGTTGGAAAGTCGGTACTTTGCATATTCTTGAAAGAGACTTCCTTCAGGGACAAGGAGATGACCGCACGATTAGAACAGTACCCTTGGTAGCTAACCGGGGTTTAATTACGGACCGAAACGGTGAACCGCTTGCAGTCAGCACGCCCGTTAAGTCAATCTGGGTAAATCCAGGTGAAATTGTTGGAGAAGCTCAGGTCATAAGTCGTTTAGCCGAAAAACTTGAGTTGGATGCCGAAGCTCTCACCGGCCGCATTGAGGAAAACGTAACGGACCTGCAATTTCTCTATGTAAAAAGACAGTTGCCACCAGCTGATGCTGAAAAAATACTCAGTGAATTCGATGGCGTCTATACTCAGCTTGAATATCAGCGATTCTACCCCCAAGGAGAAGTTACGGCTCACCTAGTTGGCTTCAGCAATATCGATGATATTGGCCAGGAAGGGCTCGAATTAACTTATGACGATTGGCTGCGCGGTGTTCCTGGCCGGCGTCAGGTTATGATAGACCGTCGCGGGCACATCATTGAAGAACTGAACACTTTAGAAACGGCTCAGCCTGGTAAAAATCTGGAACTTAGTATCGATTTCAGATTGCAGAATATCGCCTACCGGGAGCTTAAAGAAGAGTTCATTACCCGACGCGCCAAGGCTGCTTCTGTGGTGGTCTTGGATGTGAGTACTGGTGAAGTACTTGCTATGGTTAATCAACCTTCATACAACCCACATAACAAATCGGACTTCACTGATTTTAGCGTACTACGGAATCGCGCTATCACTGATGTGTTTGAGCCGGGTTCTACCATAAAAGCATTTACTATTGCAGCCGCACTTGAGTCGGGGTTTTACACTCCAGAAACAATAGTGGAAACAAGCCCCGGTTGGATGATGATAGGAGCTGATGAAATTAAGGATCTGTTCGACTATGGCACATTGACTGTCGAAAAGATCATTACCAAATCCAGTAATATCGGGTCGAGCAAGATAGCATTGCAAATTGGGGCCGAACCAATCCGTAACGTGCTGGATAGGGTAGGATTTGGACAAGCGGCCGTAACTGGCTTTCCGGGGGAACGTAGCGGGATATTGCCTAATCTGCGGCGCTGGAGCCGCATTGAAACGGCAACCCTTTCCTTTGGTTACGGACTGTCATCATCAGCATTGCAACTTGCTCAAGCCTATTCGGTTATAGCTGATGGTGGAATTCGCAAACCAGTTTCGTTGCTTAAGCTTAGTGAAGAAGCGATAGCAGATTTACCTCGTGAAAGGGTATTAAGCGAAACGATCAGCAATCAAGTATTAGAGATCCTGAAAACTGTGGTGGATTCTAGCCGCGGAGGTTCAGCTGTGGGGGCTAAAGTGCCTTTTTACACAGTGGCAGGTAAAACAGGTACTGCGCATGTGGTGGGAAAGTTCGGCTATGAGGAAAATTTGCATAATTCACTTTTTGTCGGACTAGCTCCTGCATCGGATCCACAAATAGTGGTTGTCACTATAGTAAAC
>Ga0209034_10001009_pt1 | contig 13939 bp, 11 predicted proteins | sample MarorgKNORR_S2LV_2_FD_188219 | JGI IMG/M metagenome (GOLD analysis project Ga0209034, IMG submission 188219) | Marine microbial communities from the Southern Atlantic Ocean, analyzing organic carbon cycling - 250m_A/KNORR_S2/LV (SPAdes) (version 2) | ecosystem: Environmental > Aquatic > Marine...
TGGTCCTGTACTGGTTGATATACCAAAAGATATACAAACGCAGGCCATAGAATTTGAATACCCTGAAGAACCTGTAAGCATACCGGGGAATAATTTTGCTCATAAAGCAGAATTAAATGACCTGGATCAGGCTGCAAAACTCATATCCAAATCTAACAAACCCGTTATACTGGCGGGCCATGGAATTTTGATTTCTGGCGCATCAAAGGAAGTGGTAGAAATGGCGGAAATTTCAAGTATACCTATTGGCTGGACCTTGCTGGGATCCGGGGCAATACCTGCCAGTCATCCCTTAAATATGGGTATGATGGGAATGCATGGAGAATTTGCGGTTAATAACGCCATTCAAAATGCAGACCTCTTAATTGCTTGTGGGATGAGATTTGATGATCGCGTTACTGGAAATATTAATACCTACTCACCAAACTCAAAGAAAATTCATATTGAAATTGATCCAGCCGAAATCAATAAAAATGTACAGGTAGATGTTGGTATTAACGGTGATTTACGTACAGTTTTACAACAACTAATTCCGCTCCTAAGTAGGAAGAACAATGAGGACTGGCTTAAGACCGTTTCAGCTTGGGAAGGCGAGTCTCAAGCGAGGGATATTATTAATTTGCATACAGAAATATTATATGGGGCACAAGTCATCCATGATCTTTGGCGCGAAACCAATGGCGATGCAATAATTGTTACAGATGTTGGCCAACACCAAATGTTAGAAGCGCAATATTATAACCATGAGGAACCAAACACATTATTGACCTCTGGCGGATTGGGAACCATGGGATTTAGCCTTCCAGCAGCAATCGGTGCCAGCTTTTCTCGAAAGGATAAGGATATATGGGTCATTGTTGGAGACGGCAGTATTCAAATGACAATCACGGAGTTAGCAACAGCAGTTCAGGAAAAGGTAAATATCAAAATAGCCATCATTAATAATGGTTACCTGGGTATGGTGAGGCAATGGCAGCAGATGTTTTATGATGCACGCTATAATGAAACCCCAATCAGCAGTCCTGATTATTTAAAAATTGCTGAGGCTTATGGATTACCGGGCTTTCGAGTTAAAGAAAGAAATGAAATACATGAAGCTGTAAAAAAGGCCACTGAAATCAAAGGCCCTGCCCTAATAGAGTTTGTTGTTGAACAACACGACATGGTCTACCCTATGGTTCCTGCTGGTGCAGATTTAAACGAAATGATCAGCCGACCAGTACATGGCCAATTTCAAGATTCAGAAATGTAAAGGAAGTAAAAAAATGAAACAGATCTTAATTGTATATGTTCAAGATGAACCTGGTGTTTTAAACCGAGTTTCCAGCATGATAAGAAAACGCAATTACAACATTGATAGTCTTGTCGCTGGAGAGACAGAAAATACAGGTATTACTAGAATGACAATTGTTTTAAATGAACCAGATAGGACGAAACAATCTGTCATTGTCAATAACCTGAAGCGTTTAATCGATGTATATGACGTAGTTGATGCAACGGACATTGATTGTCATTTGAGGGAATATGCATTATTAAAAATAGCAATCAGTAATACTGATCCAGAAGAAATAAAAGCATTATTGAACAGTGATCATAGTCGAATTCTTGATGAGGATGATGATGTCATGATCATAGAATTATCTGGAGATGAATCAACAGTTGAAAAGACGATTGCTCTATTCGAAAAATATGATATTATAGAATTAATGCGATCGGGGAAAATGGCAATGGTATCAGGAAATGATGAAAACCATCAACCTGAATTAGTAAAATCTGATCCATCCTGGACTACACAGCGATTATCAGAAGCATTTTAATAAACCGATTAAATAACGCACGGAGTAATAATGAAAGAACTTGAAATCAATGGGTATAAAGAAACCATTATTGAGCGTTCTGATTATCCCATAGAATTATGCAAAGAAATATTAAATGAGGAAGTAACAGCTATATTAGGGTATGGGCCACAGGGCTATGGCCAAGGATTAAATATGCGAGATCAAGGATTCAATGTAATCCTAGGTTTGCGAAAGGGGAATAGCTGGGAAAAAGCATTGAAGGACGGTTGGGTTGAAGATCGAAATTTATTTGAAATTGAAGAAGCAGCACATCGGGGAACAATAATTCAATACCTTTTGTCGGATGCGGGACAAATTCAGGCATGGCCCACTGTGGAAGCCAACCTTAGCAAAGGAGATGCTTTGTATTTTTCGCATGGTTTCGGTGTTGTGTTTCATGAGCACACTAGTATTGTGCCACCAGAGAATGTTGATGTTATGTTGGTAGCCCCTAAGGGTAGCGGATTAACGGTAAGAACACACTTTCAGGCCGGTCGTGGGATAAACGCTTCATTTGCCGTTCACCAGGACTATACAGGCCAGGCCCGAGAACGATGCATTGCCACTGCTTTTGCCATTGGTTCAGGACATCTGTTTGAAACTACATTTGAAAAGGAAGTGCATAGTGATCTTACCGGAGAACGTTGTGTATTAATGGGATTACTACAGGGGGCATTCCTTGCTCAATATGAAGTTCTCAGAGAACATGGGCATTCCCCTTCAGAAGCTTACAACGAAACCATAGAAGAAGCTTTGCAGAGCCTATATCCCTTGATTTCAGAAAGAGGAATGGACTGGATGTATGCCAATTGTTCAACAACGGCCCAACGTGGTGCTTTGGACTGGGCACCAAAATTTCGTGACACACTGAAACCGGTAATTGAAGATTGTTATCAAAAAGTTATTAGTGGTGAAGAGGCAAAAATTGCTATTAATTCCAATTCAAAATCAGATTACAGGCAACAGCTGGATAAAGAGTTGAATGATGTGAACAATCAGGAAATGTGGGTTGCTGGAAAAGTACTACGACAGCTTAGGCCTGAAAATCTATAGAATTTTGGAATTCTTGAAATGAAAACCTTTAAAATAACTATACTTCCAGGAGACGGGATAGGCCCGGAAGTGATGGATGCTGCCTTGGCTGTATTGGATGTGGTTGGTATTGAATATGGCTTGAATTTTGAAATCAAATCAGAATTAGCCGGAGGCGCATCTCTTGATCAGTTTAACGAACCCATTACCAAATCTGCACTCCAGTCCTGTCAAGAATCTGATGCAGTACTTCTAGGTGCTGTGGGTGGTCCTAAATGGGATAACTTTCCACAAGAGAAAAAACCTGAAAAGGGATTATTGAAACTCCGGGAAGTGCTTGGTCTTTTTTCCAATCTTCGTCCAGCAAAAATTTTTGCACCTCTTGCAGATGCATCATCCTTAAAAAAAGATGTTATTGTTGGCTCTGATGTCATGGTTGTCAGGGAACTAACCGGTGGAATTTATTTTGGTGAGCCCCGCGGGCATGATAAACATGAAGGATTTAATACATTACGATATAAAAAATATGAAGTTAAACGCATTGCCAAAGTTGCATTTGAATTAGCTCGAAAACGAAATGGGCATGTTACATCAGTTGATAAAGCTAATGTTCTAGATAGCTCAAAATTCTGGCGGGATGTGGTTCATGAAGTTCATAAAGATTATCAGGATGTCCCATTATCAGATATGTATGTGGATAATGCAGCTATGCAACTGGTCCGTGATCCCAAACAATTTGATGTAATTGTAACCCAAAATTTATTTGGAGATATTTTAAGTGATATTACTGCCATGATTACGGGCAGTCTTGGGATGTTGCCATCCGCCAGTATCGGAGAGAAACACGCCATGTACGAACCTGTTCATGGCACCGCCCCGGAGATTGCCGGACAAAATAAAGCAAATCCAATTGCTATGATATGTTCTGTAGCTATGATGATGGAAATCACATTAAACCAACCGAAAGCAGCGCATCGACTAAATAACGCTATTGAATCTGTTTTAGAAAATGGAATTAAAACGATCGATATTGCTTCGTCAGATTCAACAATTGTTACAACTGACAGAATGAGAGATGAAATAATTCATGCGTTTCAACAAACGGATAAGTCTATTTTAGATTCTCGTGAACTTGTAAGAGAATAAGTATGAGTGAAAAAATAATCATTTTTGATACCACGTTACGTGATGGTGAACAAGCACCAGGTGCATCTTTGAATGTGTTTGAAAAAGTAGAAATTGCAAAACAGCTTGAACGATTAAATGTGGATGTGATTGAAGCAGGGTTCCCCGTATCATCTCAAGGTCAATTTGAAGCAGTTCAGCGAATTGCAGATTCTGTTAATGCAACTATCACTGGATTGGCCCGGACGATAGATGGAGATATTGATGCTTGTCACCAATCATTGAAGGGGGCTGACCGTTCCCGCATTCACACCTTTATTGGGACATCAGATATTCATATTAATGGAAAATTTGAATCAGCCAAATACGGAAAATCTCTAAATGAAAAACAAGCTACTATTTTGAAAATGGCTACTGATGCAGTTCAGTATGCAAAAACATTTACAGATGATGTGGAATTTTCTGCGGAAGACGCCGGACGTACAGATATTGGCTATTTATGCGAAATTATTGAAGCGGTTATTAATGCTGGTGCAAACACCGTTAATATTCCTGATACTACAGGATATACAATGCCTCAAGAATTCGGCGCAAAGATCGCAGAATTAAAATCTCGCGTAAACAATATAGACCAAGCGGTGATTAGTGTTCACTGTCATAATGATCTTGGGTTAGCTGTGGCGAACTCACTTTTTGCTATTGCTAATGGTGCCCGACAGGTTGAATGTACCATCAATGGAATTGGTGAACGTGCTGGTAATGCTAGTATGGAAGAGTTTGTCATGTCATTGAATGTCCGTTCCAACTTTTGGAATTTTCATACAGATATCAATACAGAAGAAATTTATAATGCTAGCAGAATGGTTTCTGGTTTTACAGGAATGCTGGTTCAGCCAAATAAAGCTATAGTAGGAGATAATGCATTTGCTCATGAATCCGGAATCCATCAAGATGGCATGTTAAAGAATAGAGATACTTATGAAATTATGACACCGGAATCTGTTGGAATAATGAATAATAAAATCGTTTTGGGGCGTCATTCCGGTCGCCATGGATTATCATCTAGATTGAAAGCATTAGGTTATGAAATTAGCGATGAAAAAATGGGAAATATCTACGAACGCTTTGTCCTCTTGGCTGATAAGAAAAAAGAAATATTTGATGAAGATTTAAGAGTTTTAATGGGAGATGAAGCCAATAGTGAAATTGGATTTTATACTTTGGATTATATTCATGTTAATTTAGGAACCACTACTATTGCCACTGCAACGGTTCGTATTAAAACAGATGAAAAGATGTATGAGGAATCAGCAACAGGTGATGGCCCAGTTGATGCCTCTTTCCGTGCTATTAATCGTGCCATAAATTTTCAAGAAATAGCAAAATTGGAGCATTACCAAGTTAGATCTGTCACAGCTGGAAAGGGCGCCCAAGGTGAAGTAACTGTACGAATAAAAATTCAAGATAGCGCTTATTCTGGAAAAGGTGTTTCAACTGATACAATTCGTGCCAGCGCAAAAGCATATTTACAAGCGCTCAATCATTATGAATCCTTGAAAAATATGGAAAATGTATTTGAAGAAATCACTGAAACCGTTTAAAGAATGAACGGAAAAACATTATTTGACAAATTATGGGAGAGTCACCTTGTCCGTGAAAATGAGGATGGGACCAGTCTGTTGTATATTGATCGGCAACTTATTCATGAAGTGACATCTCCCCAAGCATTTGATGGGATGCGTTTAGCAAATCGTTCTTTGTGGCGAACCGAATCAAATGTGGCCGTTCCTGATCATAATATTCCAACCAAAGATCGAGATAAAGGGATTCAAGATCCCATTTCAAAATTACAAGTGGATACACTGGACAAGAATTGTGATTCCTTTCAAATCAAAGAATTTAAAATATCGGATCCGAATCAGGGTATTGTTCATGTCATAGGTCCCGAGCAGGGTTTGACACTTCCCGGTATGACTATCGTTTGTGGGGATTCTCACACATCAACTCACGGTGCTTTGGGTGCTTTGGCATTTGGAATTGGTACATCAGAAGTTGAACATGTATTGGCAACTCAATGTTTGATTCAGCAAAAATCAAAAAATATGCTCATTAAAGTAGATGGGAAATTAAAACAAGGCATCACTGCGAAAGATTTAATTTTATTTATTATCGGCAAAATTGGTACAGCTGGTGGGACAGGCTATGCAATTGAATTTGGTGGCAATGCGATAAAAGCATTATCCATGGAAGGCCGAATGACAGTTTGCAATATGACCATTGAAGCTGGCGCGCGCGCCGGTTTAATCGCTGTGGATCAAACAACTTTGGACTATATAAATGGGAAACCATTTTCTCCTAAAGGTGAATTATGGGAGCTAGCTAGTGAATATTGGACAACTTTACAAAGTGATGAAGATGCCGTATTTGATAAAACAATTGAAATAAATGCAAATGATATAAATCCTATGGTTACTTGGGGAACATCACCTGAATTAGTTGTGGATGTTGAAGGAAAAATTCCTTTTTCAACTAATGGAGAATTTCAACCCACATTGGATTACATGGGATTAGAAATGGGAGAGCCTATAAAAGATATTTTGTTGGATAAAATATTTATTGGGTCTTGTACAAATTCCAGAATTGAAGATTTAAGGGAAGCAGCAAAAGTAGTTGAAGGTAAAATAATTGCTGATTCTATCAAATTGGCTATGGTTGTTCCTGGGTCTGGCCCTGTAAAAGAACAAGCTGAAAAGGAAGGGTTGGATAAAATATTCCTGAATGCAGGGTTTGAATGGCGGGATCCAGGCTGTTCTATGTGTTTGGCTATGAATGCGGATCGTTTAGAATCAGGTGAACGCTGCGCATCAACATCAAACCGAAATTTTGAAGGACGCCAGGGATCTGGTGGACGGACACATTTGGTGAGCCCTGCCATGGCCGCTGCTGCTGCAATTAAAGGTCATTTTGTTAATGTGACAACCAATTGGAATAATTAAGATGGAAAAATTTCAAACATTTACTGGTGTTGTAGCGCCATTAAATCGTGCCAATATTGATACTGATGCGATTATACCAAAACAGTTTTTAAAATCTATTCATCGGACTGGTTTTGGCTCCAATCTTTTTGATGAATGGCGCTATTTGGATCATGGTGAACCTGGTCAGGATTGTAGCAACCGCACCCTAAATCAAGATTTTGTTTTAAATCAGGATCGTTATAAAGGAGCTTCCATTTTATTAACCGGAGAAAATTTTGGCTGTGGATCCAGCCGTGAGCATGCTCCGTGGGCTTTGGCAGATTTTGGGTTCAAGGCTATCATTGCGGAAAGTTTTGCAGACATATTTTATAACAACTGTTTCAAGAATGGTATCCTACCAATCACATTGAACAAAAAGGATATCCAAGCTCTTTTTGAGAATTCTGAATCTAAACCAGGATTCTCTTTAAATGTGAAATTGGATAAACAGTCCTTAACTGACCCATCAGGCAATACGTTCAATTTTGAATTGGAGGGGTTTAGAAAGGATGCCTTATTGAAAGGATTGGACGAAATTGAATTGACTCTATCCTTTGAAAAAGATATAAAAGCATTTGAAGAAAATCATCAAAAATCACAGCCTTGGCTTTTTACAGAATAATGAAAAAAAACTTAAAAAAGATCGAATTATTTGACACTACCCTCAGGGATGGAACTCAGGGGGAAGGTGTGAACCTGTCCGTAGAAGACAAATTACGGATCGCAACAAAACTGGATGAATTCGGCATAAATATCATTGAAGGGGGCTGGCCCGGGAGCAACCCGCGAGACCAGGAATTCTTTCTGCGCTCAAAGGAATTGAATTTGCAACAGGCACAAATATGTGCCTTTGGTTCAACAGCACGATGGCCGGATAAAATTGAATCGGACCCCAATCTGAATGCCCTGCTCGAGGCTGAAACACCGGTGGTCACACTTTTTGGGAAAACCTGGCAACTTCATTCTGAAAAAGGACTCGGCTTGGATGCAGATGAAAATGCAGAGTTGATTGAACGTTCGGTCGCCTATTTGGTCAGGGATGGGAAACGGGTCATTTTTGATGCAGAACATTTTTTTGACGGCTATAAAAAATCTTCATCTTTTGCTTTGAATATGCTGGAAGCTGCGCAAAAAGGCGGTGCGGACACATTGGTGCTTTGCGATACAAATGGGGGATCCCTTCCAGAATTTATCAGTCAAGCAACGGAAGATGTTGTCAAAAAATTCGATCAAAAAATTGGGATACATGCCCACAATGACAGTGGTCTAGCGGCAGCCAATACACTCATATCCGTGGTCGCTGGCGTTAGTCATGTCCAAGGCACCATCAATGGCGTCGGTGAACGCTGCGGCAATGCCAATCTGGGGACGATCATTCCCAACTTGTTACTGAAAATGAACTGCGAAACTATGACTCAAATCGAATTACAAAACCTGGCAGCCCTGAACCATTTCGTATATGGAATCATGAATCTTCATCCCGATGACCAAGCCCCATATGTAGGAAAATCAGCCTTTGCGCACAAGGGAGGTATTCATGTAAGCGCAGTCATGAAAGACAGCCAAATGTATGAACACATTGACCCCAAAAAAGTGGGTAGTCGCCAACGCGTGCTCGTTTCTGACCTTTCTGGTCAAAGCAATATCCGCTTTAAAGCAAATGAACTCAATGTGGCCTTAAACGGAAACAAAAAATTGACGAAGCAATTGGTAAACCATATAAAATCACTGGAGCATGAAGGATACCAATTTGAAGGAGCAGAAGCATCATTTGAACTTCTACTCCGACAAAGGCAGGGCACCTTCACTCCATTCTTTGATGTGGTGGATTCAAGAGTAAATGTGAATTATGATAAGTCCGGCCAAAGTAGAGCGGATGCAATGCTAAAAGTAATTGTTGATAATGAGATTGAGCATACCGCAGCAGATGGAGTAGGTCCCGTGGATGCATTAAATAAAGCATTGCGTAAAGCATTGTTGCGGTTTTTCCCGGAACTAAGCGTTGTCAGGTTAACCGATTATAAAGTCCGAGTCTTAAATGAACAGGATGGGACGTGTGCTAAAGTAAGAGTACTTATCGAAAGTTCTGATGGAACGTCTTCTTGGTCTACAGTTGGTGTTTCAGAAAATATTATCGAAGCCAGTTGGCAGGCATTGAGTGACAGTCTAAATTATAAGCTATTAAAATCTAGAAGTATGCAAAAAACTACTTCGAAAAAATAGGATATGTAGTACTCAAGGATGTTGTTATTAATTATGAACCAATCGACTTTCCAACAAAGAGAATACAATAATTAAACCTATTAATATCGCATTATTTGGATTCGGCCGCATAGGCCGTAACATTTTCCGACTGGGCTATACCAATCCACAACTAAATTTTGTTGCGATAAGTGATTTAGGACATGCTGATGCTCTTCACTATCTTTTAATGCGGGATTCGGTACACGGCACTCTGAAAGATGAAGTCAAGCTGGATGGCAATTATTTTACCACTGAAGGTCAGCATGTGCGTGTCCTCTCCGGTGGCCAGCCCGGTACAATTCCCTGGGATACATTTGGTGTGGATGTGGTTATTGATGCAACTGGCCATTACCTAAAACGTGATGAACTGGAACAGCACCTGGAATCAGGTGCCAAACGAGTCTTTGTAACCCGAACGCCAGAAGATGAAATCGACCGTATTGTAATCCCCGGGATTAACGAGGATTTGATCAAGGAATCTGATCAAATCATTTCTGCTACTTCATCTACAACACAAGTATTAGCCTTGATGCTAAAAATATTGGATAAGCACTATTCTGTCAAAAGGGCCATGATGACCACCATCCATGCCTATACAGCGGATCAACCACTTGCAGATGCCATTGGTTTAGATCTACGGCGCAGCCGCTCGGCAGTTGAAAATATTATTCCTAATACGACTGGCGCACCAGAGATCATTGAGCAATTAATGCCTGAATTTGCGGGTAAACTAGATGGTATTGCATTCAATGTGCCTGTTCCAAATGGTTCCTGTGTTGACCTTACTACTGAATTAGAGACCGTGCCAGTGGTGGAAGAAATTAATCAAGTCATGAAACACGAAGCAGAAAATAGATACTTAGATTTAGTCGGATATACGAATGATCCTATTGTATCCAGTGATGTCAGTGGCCGGAAAGAAACATTGATATTTGATGCCAAAGCAACAATGATCACAGCAGAAAAATTGCTGAAGACGATCTGCTGGTATGATAATGGTTGGGGGTTTGCAAAAAGAATTCTTGATACAATATTGCTTTACGAAAATGAGGATGCTTCCTAATGCGAGTTGCAATTAATGGATTTGGCAGAATTGGAAGGTCTGTATTTCGGGTCTTGGATTATCATAAAGAAATAGATCTTGTTGCTGTTAATGATATCTTTGATAAAGATGCCCTTGTCTACCTTTTAAAATATGATACTGTTATGGGTCGTTTTCCTGGTAAAGTTTCTCTTGATGGGGACGTACTCAATGCCGGTCATCAACAAGTCAAATTATTATCTGAAAGAGTACCCGAACAATTGCCCTGGGGTAAACTAAACATAGATGTTGTTGTAGAGTCCACTGGCATATTCAGGCAAAAAGCCCAACTAGAAAAGCATCTAACGGCTGGTGCAAAAAAGGTCATTTTAACGGTACCACCAAAGGACGAAATCGATTATATGGTAGTACTAGGGGTGAATGATGATGGGTTAACAACAGATCACGATATTATTTCTAATGCCAGCTGTACGACAAATTGTTTGGCCCCGATGGCCAAGGTGCTGCACGAAGCATTCGGAATTGAGCTTGGTGTCATCAACACCATCCACGCTTATACCAATGATCAGCGGTTAGCGGATGTTCCGCATTCAGATTGGCGTAGAAGCCGTGCAGCAGCCGAAAATGTTATTCCAACCACTACAGGCGCAGCGCGAGCTGTTGGAAAAGTGTTACCAGAATTGAATGGTAAACTGGATGGTATTGCTATGCGGGTGCCTGTTCCGGATGGTTCAGTTGTTGATTTTAATGTACGCTTAGAACAGGATGTAACCCTTGAAAAGATCAATGATGCTGTTCATGCAGCAGCAGAAAGAGGGCCTCTTGCAAAAGTACTTGAATATTCAACTCTACCTGTGGTGTCCACGGATATTATTGGTAACAAACATTCATCTATTTATGATGCCCCATTTACTCGGGTAATCGGCGGAAATTTCGTAAAAACGCTGAACTGGTATGATAATGAATGGGGTTATTCCAACAGGGTAGTAGACCTTATAGGTATATTGAGTAAACTCGTTTAATATTTGTTAAATAAGATTTTTAGCAGCAGTTAAAAATTGCCATTCAAATAGAATAAAATAACAAGCCTTCAGAAGAAGTTTTCTAAGACTGATATTTAGCGGGACCGACGAGACTCGAACTCGCGACCTCTGGCTTGACAGGCCAGCGTTCTAACCAACTGAACTACGATCCCTAAAAGAGCTACTTACTGCGATAAATTAATGCAGCGGGTATAAATATTATGTAACCAAGAAAAAGCAAAATTGGAGCAACCGTTAGGCTCTGAAAACTGTTTACCGTTCCATTAGCCATAACAAAATATCCTATTATGATAAGAAGAACACCAATAACAAATAAAGTATAATTTGTCTTCTCAAATGTCCAACTATCGATCAATTGAATATTTCCTTGTTGTTTCTCTTGGCTCATAACGGCGGAAAAATTACGCTATGCATAATGACCTGACAACGTGTTTTTCCTTCAAGAAAACAGTAATAACAAGTTCATATAGGGTGAAAATACTTGTTTTAACAAAATTTTAGGGTCTTTAAAGTAGCGTGACCCTAATTTTTTTTCTTTATTCCTTATTTACAATAAATTGACTTTATTTTATTTGTATCAGTACTTTCCCGGCCCACAAATGCCGGATTTCAAACAGTTTAATCCGGGGATGAAGACTGTAGGGGGAATTGCTGGTATTATCGCTACAAGTATATTAGCATTCTATTTACTAGTCATTTATTGGCCCCAGTCTGATCCCTACGAAAGTGTGGAAATAACTATTCCTAAGGGGAATAGTTTATCAGATATAGGCAATATTCTACAGGAGAAAAAAATAATAAATAATAAGCGAACTTTTACGATGGCTGTAAAAACTCTTGGGCATGAAAAAAATATTCCTGCTGGCACTTACATGTTGCGTAATGCACGATCCAACCATGGAATTATTCAACAACTAGTGTATGGCGCACCATCATTGAAAAATGTAACTGTGCTAGAAGGTTGGACAATTGATAATATTGCCGAATTGTTAGAGCAAAAAATAGGAGTCAATAAGAAAAAATTCTTGCGGTTATGTAAAGACCAAGAACTCGTAAAACTTTATGAACTTGAGGGTAATTCGTTTGAAGGATATTTGTTTCCAGATACATATCATTTTGCAGAGGACTTGGACGCTATTGTTGTCTTAAATAAGATGGTAAATGAATTTAAAGAGAATATGACACTGTCAATGAGAGTACGAGCTGAAGAATTAGGAATGTCCCAGTTGGAAATCATAACATTAGCATCAATTATAGAGGGAGAAGCTATCTACGATGATGAAAGAGCAACAATTTCAGCCGTATATCACAATCGATTAGAAAAAGGCATGAGATTACAGGCTGATCCAACTATCCAGTATATAATTGAAGGTGGTCCACGTCGATTATTGAATGAAGACTTGAAAATTAAATCTGAGTATAATACATATTTGAATTCGGGCTTACCACCAGGACCAATAAATAATCCAGGAAAAGAATCTATAATTGCAGCATTGTATCCTGCGGTAAATGATTATATATATTTTGTGGCCCGGGGAGATGGATATCATACTTTTTCCAAAACTGAGAAAGAGCACAATAGAGCAAAACGAAAATTCCAGGAAGTAAGGCGAAGAGTGAGACAAGAAAAAAAGAAAACAAAGGCAGGAGAATTATAAAACAATATGGATTTGGCATCCTTAAATAATAACCAACGTGCTGCCGTTGAAGCAGTTAATAACCCCATATTGATATTTGCCGGTGCTGGTAGCGGTAAGACCCGTGTATTAGCATATAAAATTGCATATTTGCTCGATCAAGGAATTGTCGGACCTGAAAATGTGTTAGCAGTTACTTTTACTAATAAAGCTGCAGCAGTGATGCGGGAAAGGGTAACCGGATTAATAAAAGAAAAGCATGCCTCTCTAAATATTGGAACTTTTCATTCAATTTGTGCAAAAATATTACGGAATGATATAAAATATCTAGGCTTTACATCGGATTTTGCTATATATGATGCAACGGATCAAGTTGCATTATTAAAGGTTGTGATGGCTGAAATAGGTGTGCCAAAAAATAGCATTATGCCTAAAACAGCGCGGAACAGAATTAGTTATTATAAGAACAAGCTTCTGTCCCATAATGAGGCCATGAAAAAAGCTCGTACAATTCAAGACCGAACCATAGTAGATATATATAAAGTGTATCAAAAAGCTTTGAAGGAAAATAATGCACTTGATTTTGATGATCTGTTGAATTACCCCTTAGAAATATTTGAGGACCATCCCAAAGTCCTTGATAAGTATCGAAAAAAATGGAAATATATTCTGGTTGATGAGTACCAAGATACAAACCGGGCCCAATTTTTACTGGTTAAAATGCTTGCTGAAAAACATAAACAGATCTGTGTTGTTGGTGATGATGATCAATCAATATATGGTTGGCGTGGCGCTGATATTCGGAACATTCTTGATTTTGGTAAGGTTTTCTCAAACTGCGAGGTTTTTACATTACAGGATAACTACCGCTCAACCCAGCAAATATTAACTGCTGCTACAGCAGTTGTAGAAAAAAATAAAGATCGCGCAGATAAAAATTTGTCAGCAATTAATGGAGAAG
>Ga0209034_10001011_pt1 | contig 13922 bp, 9 predicted proteins | sample MarorgKNORR_S2LV_2_FD_188219 | JGI IMG/M metagenome (GOLD analysis project Ga0209034, IMG submission 188219) | Marine microbial communities from the Southern Atlantic Ocean, analyzing organic carbon cycling - 250m_A/KNORR_S2/LV (SPAdes) (version 2) | ecosystem: Environmental > Aquatic > Marine >...
TGTAGACTGCCCGTCCATCTTCGCAATTAACACCGCAACCAACTCACTGCACTCGAGCCCGTTGTTTCTATTTTGAGTGTTCAGTACGTAACCCCAGTTAAATATGCCCTCTCCTAAAACTGGCTTTCGTTCCAAAACAACACCTTCTGATAGTTTTGGAATCACCGATAAGCTCTTTGACAAAGAAGAGCCTCCATCCACAGACAATTGAGTAAACTCTTCTGATCTTCGCTGAACTTCTGACTCTATCTGGTTAACAGAGCCAAGAAAACTTTTTGGCAGATCCCCATGTTGAAGTACAACACGCTCATATCCGCGAGTAGATTGACCAGCAACCGCTTGAATGAAAGCATTTCTCGGAGACAAACTAGTGTCTGCGTCTAATACTCTGCGAGCTTCCCAAAAATATGATTCAACAGAACGGTTACTCGAGTAAAACAATCTAGCAAGTTCCCTAAAATGCCCATATTCTTTCATGTATAAGTCCTCGTAAACAGATCTACTCGCTAACCCCAAAGTTTCATCGCTTTTCGCCGTATTAATATAAGTTGAAGACAATACACCCGACATAAGAGCCAGATGAACACCAGATGAGAACAGTGGGTCAATAAAGCAAGCGGCGTCTCCGACAAGGATATATCCGTCTCCAACCATAGGACTGCATGAATAGGACCAATCCTTTATTACGGAAGGCACAGATTGTAGTTCAGCTGTCTCTAGCAGACGTGATATGTAAGAAGCCTTAGACAGTTCTCCAGTGTAAAATTTTTCTGCACCGAGTTCTTGAATACTGTTTTGGTTAGAGGCACCATCAACGACTATCCCTATACTATTCTGTCCGTTGTGTAACGGAATGTTCCAACACCATCCATTTTCGTACGACTCTATGAATATATTATTGTGAGCAGGCTCAGGCAGCTTAGGAACACCAGTGTAATAACCATAAACTGCTAGGTTCCTAAAGAATGGATCGTCTTTTTTCGTATTTAATTGGCTTCCAACTACATTTTGCTGGCCACTAGCATCTACGATATATTCAGCATTGGCTACTTTAGAGTCTCCAAAATCATCAACATATTTCACTCCAACGGCTTTGGAGCCTTCAAACAGGACATGTACTACCCTGTGCTTCTCCCGTACATCAACACCGTGCTTACGGCTGTTATCCAAAAGTATCTTGTCAAACTCTGGACGCCACACCTGATAAGAATTTGGGTATTGTTCATTAGTTTCCCTGAAGTACCAACTCCACGGTTCCTTATCCATGCCCCAAATCATAGTGGCGCCCCACTTAGGCAAAAATCCAGCCTGTTGAACCTCATCTATAACGCCTAATTCTTCTAATACAGGAATACTTGCTGGCAATAATGACTCTCCTACATGGTCTCTAGGAAATTCAGAACGTTCCAATAAAAGCACAGAATATCCGTGTTTAGCCAACATAGTAGCGGCCGTGCTACCAGCGGGACCTCCTCCGATCACAATAACATCAAGTCGACCACTAGAGTTTGGTAAGGACATTGAACACCACAATGTATCGAATTAAGCGATTAATAATTAATCCGATTTAATACTGAAACATTCCTGAAATGGTTATTGGATATCCGATAATAGGGGTTGATGGTCATCAACCCCTATTATCGCTAAAATCTAACTATTGGTCTTATTCCATATGGTTTCTAGAACCACCCCTGGATTCATAGGCAAGTTCTCGACTCTGGCACCTATAGCATGAGATATGGCATTAGCAACCGCCGCCATCGGAGGCACTAAGCAGACTTCACCAACTCCTCTCACTCCTAACGGATGTCCTGGATTCGCCACTTCAACTAAAACAGTATCAATCATAGGAAGGTCTAAACTTATCGGCATCCTGTAATCAAGAAAACTTGAATTCATCATAGAGCCGTCATCATTAAAGTAATATTCTTCGTTAAGAGCCCAACCAATCCCCTGAACAGCCCCTCCTTGAATTTGCCCTTCAACATAGCTAGGGTGAATAGCTTTCCCAACATCCTGTATCGTGGTGTAGCGCAATATATCAACTTTCCCTGTATCAGGGTCTACTTCCACATCAACAATATGTACACCAAATGCGTTTCCGACTCCTCCGGGGTTAGCAGTACCTCTGCCTATTATTGGCCCACCTGTTCCATTTAACCTACGAGCTATTTGAACGAAACTGAGCTGCAATTCGGGATCAGATTTGTGTTTCATTGATCCGTTCTCATATTCCACATCTTCTTTAGATACATCCCAAATCTTGGCTGCTCTTTCTATTAACTGTCCACGGACGTCCTCCGCAGCCTGATATACAGCTGTACCCATCTTAAAAGTTACACCGCTCCCACCAGCTCCTGAACTATATCCAATAGAGTCAGTATCAGCTATCGATGGCTTTACATCTTCTGCAGCAATGCCAAGCACCTCAGCAACATGCATAGCCATAGCTGCCCTACTACCACCAATATCGGGAGAGCCCTCTACCAAGCTGACTGTCCCGTCAGGAGTCACACTAACCACTGCGCTAGCTGGACCAGTCCCGTTAAACCAACAACCAGCAGCTATACCCCGCCCTCTGTTCGGACCTTCCAATGGTGTATTCCAATGAGGATGCTGTTGAGCAGCTTGCATACATTCTATAAAACCAATCTTTCTGTAGACTGGACCTGTTGGCTGTCGACTGCCTTCCTTGGCACCGTTCAACAACCTGAACTCCACTGGATCCATGTTGAGTTGGTCACACAACTCGTCTATTGCCTGTTCGGCAGCAAAAGATGCAGGCGGTGATCCCGGTGCCCTATAGGCTGCCGATTTCTGGACGTTAGTTACAACATCGTACCCCTCTATAAACGAGTTCGGAATCTCGTACGGGGCTAACATGGTTCTACATCCAGATGGTACTGGAGACCCTGGGAATGCACCCGCTTCATAGATCAATGTCGCATGAGCAGCAGTAAACTTTCCCTCTTTAGTCGCTCCAAGTTTCACTCTGATATGAGTCCCAGCGGTCGGGCCAGTACCGACAAATACTTCGGGTCTACTCATAGCTAACTTTACAGGTTGTCCTGCCTTACGAGCCAAGGCAGCAACGATCGGTTCGATATAACAGCCACCCTGACCTTTCCCTCCAAATCCACCGCCTATTTCCATAGGGATAACTTTTACTCTTGAAACAGAGACACCCAATATTCGAGATGTGTGATCTCTGAGAGCAAAATGACCTTGGCTACTAGCCCAGATAGTTACGGTGTCATCCGTATTCCATTGGGCAGTAGCTGAATGAGGCTCAATATAACCTTGATGCACAGGCTTAGTGTGATACTCTCGTTCAACAATTACGTCAGCTTTCTTGAAACCTTCTTCTACCTCACCAAGTTCGAATTCAAAATGATTTGAGACATTGGTAGGAGTACCTCCGTCTCCCCAACCCCCAGAGCGTTGGGCTGGATTTGCCAACATGACTAGACGCTCATGAAGAATCGCTGCTCCTTCATCCATTGCAGCATAGGCATCAAGAACTGGATCTAAAATCTCGTATTCTACATCAATTAAGTTCAGAGCTTGTTCGGCCACATGCTGACTATTAGCAGCTACAGCAGCAATTGCGTGACCTTTATACAGAGCTTTTTCTCTAGCGATAACATTTCGGCTATAGAAACCGTAATTAACAGCCGCTCCTTCATCCTGTTCGGATAAATCAGGAGATATATCGGGAAAATCATCAGCCGTCACTACTGTCACTACACCAGGAAGAGCTAATGCTCGGCTGGCATCAATGTTCTTAATTACGGCATGCGCATGAGGACTTCTCAACATCTTGGCATGTAGCATGCGAGGGAGATGAATGTCAGCAGCATACCTCGCTCTACCCATTACCTTATCAGGCCCATCATGGCGTACGGGTCTAGTACCCACGACGTTATATTCTTGATTCGATAGGACAATATTAGGTTTATAGTCCAGCATGAAAATCTCCTTAATTTTGAAACTAATGTGATCCTACAGGGGTAATGTACCACAAATAAGCGAAATCGTTTTCAATGCAAGAAAGCCTCAACTATAGCGCATATAGATTCAGACTATTTGGAATCTGCTGCTCTCTCTCCTCGTATGAATGCTATGAAGAAACCTATCAACGTAAAGCACCCCAATACAAGGAAAGCCAACCTCAAACCATCTACGAAAGCTAACGCAACATCGGGAGAAACAGAATCCAAACTAGGAGGCGCTCCCCTGAAGGACATCACCGTAACTACTATACTGGTAGCTAACGCAACGCTTAGAACGTTTGCAGAATTTCTGACCAGTTGCGTTAATGCAGACACAACACCAAAATCAGACTGTTCAACAGCACTAAAAATAGAACTATTATTTGGAGAATTAAACAGTCCTAGACCTGCACTTTGGAGCATCAACATAGCGACGATCAAAATAATTGAAGATGTTTCAGTAAGGGTTAGCACTAGAACAAACGAAGCCGTAGTAGATAATCCTAGCCCTCCCATTGTCAAATATCTCCATCCAAACCTATCAGATAATCGTCCACTAAGTGGGCCGAAAATGATCATGCACACAGCTGCAGGTATCAATAGCAGACCAACTTGACCTGGAGTAAGACCCAATAGTTTCTGAAGATAGAAAGGCAATAGAAACCGCGTTGCTGAAATGCCGAAAAAAGATAGCCATCCCGCTGTGACGCCGAGAGCTACCAAACGCCTTTTGAACAGGCGCAACTGTAACATTGGATAAGGGTAACGTAGTTCCCAGAAAATAAATCCCATTGTGAAAATGACAAATAAACCTGTTGAAATCAATATTAATGGGGATGCCCACCCGAACTTGGTTCCATTTCCGACAATCAAAAGCAAAAGGAATAACGCAACGCCAGAGAATATTGCCCCTAGCCAATCGAATCGGTTTGTTGAAGTATCATTCTTGGCCCCTTCATCTGACCTCAGCACTAGCACGGCAACCAAGATTGCGACTATACCAATAGGCACATTAATAAAAAACACAGCCCACCAATCAAAGTAACTAACCAGAAACCCACCAAGAGCAGGTCCCACTATAAAACCCGATCCGACTATACTCATGTTTGATCCGAGAGCTTTACCACGTTCGCTACTGGGAAATACAGAGATAATCATCGCCATTGCGTTACTCTGAATCATTGCCGATCCAACACCTTGCGCTATACGAAAACCTATCAGCATGAATACATCAGGAGAAATAGTCGAAACAGCTGCCGCTACGACATAGATGCTGAAACCCGCAATGTAGACCTGCTTGCGACCAATAAGGTCTCCCAGCCTACCCATAGGAAGCAGTAATACACAGATAGACAGGGCATATGCCACAACCACCCATTGAACGGTAGGCAAATCTGTTTGGAAATAACTCTCAATGACTGGTAGCGCTACCTGAATAGCACCAATATCCATAACTGATAGGAATATACCGATCGCTATAGTTCCAAATACCCACCATTTGTAGTTGGAACTATTAATAATAGATTGAATCAAACAAAAACCATCAACTTATAAACCGACTAATATTCCATATCACAAAAGACGTTAGGAAGAAACTATAAGAAATGAGGGTCCTCTGACTGGGTGAAAGGGTATTCGGCGGTATGAACTATATATTAATATACTACGAAGCCCACTAAATGGCATTCAGCGTGTTAATAGGAGTAGTTATGGCTGGGAGAGATAAGCAACATGAAACTCAGCATATCGGAAGCACCGTCATGGTAGTGATGATGGAAGTTGATCCTGACCACGAAGATGAATTTAACGAATGGTATAACGAAGAGCACCTAGTAGAAAGGCTGGAGATTCCAGGCTACATCAGCGCCCGTAGATTTAAGCTAGAAGAAGGACATGGAGTACTCAAATACCTCTGCATATGGGAACTAGAAGATGGGAGTCCCCTACTTAGCCCTGAATACCATCTGCAACAGCAGAGGCCAAGTGAATTACGAGACCGTGCCCATAGTTACATAACCAACCGAGCACGCGGACTTTATCATCAGATTTACCCCAACAAAGGTTCTTTTGAAGACCACTCTGGATTTCATCCAGATATAAAGTAAGCCAAACCTATGGTGCTGAAGTCGTGCCTCAGATTTTGGTAAGTCTCATAACTTCGCCGATATCATCTATGTTTTCAAGGTCCCACAGACGAGCTAAAAGCTCATCAGTCTGGTCTGGGCTCAATAAATCTTTGACCAATGAGCGAAATTTAAATTCAACTTCCTCATCGGTCATGGGGTTTTTATAATGTCCCTTGTGATATGGAACTTCAGAAGAATATTTATCTCCCGACTTCATTACTATATCCATATAACATAGCATAGCTTCAGGAACCCTACGATTTGCTTCCTCAGACTCTTCAATTTTTACTTTACTAGTCAGAGACAATAATTTTTCGTTCCTAATATATTCATCATCAAAGTGACTTTGGTTAACAAAACCATAAGTCAGTGCAACAGCGGTTGTATAGGGCATACTATGATCAGCAGTTTCCCTAGTCTTAGGGTCCCATTTCTCTTCGTCATCGGCCATAATGTTGATAGCCCTTGTCAACGTCCGTATATTAACCTCCGCAACTTCGTCAACATCAAAGTTCGGCACTTTGTCCCTAGCTTCCAGCGCAGCTTGGACTACGGTCTGAGAATACAAACCTAAAGGAAATCTCTTGATCGTACACTCTGAAATTTTGAAGGGCTCCCCATTACCGCCAAACTGATCTAATTCATACGAATCACGAGTTACAACCTTAAAGAAGCCATTTACTCCTTCAAAAATCGGAGCTGGCCCAGTTAGTCCTCTCTCTGCAAGCAAAGCTGCAAATACCGCATTCCTGCTAGCATTAGCATATGCACATCCTTTCCAATGCGACAATACTTCAACTCTTGTTTGATGGAGGGCAATATTTGGGGCTATAGCCAGATTAATAGCTTGAGTTGTATGTTCTAAGGATAGTCCCATGCCTCTCGCTGCACCTAAAACGCTTGCTACACATCCATTAGTAACATGATCAAAACCTAAATAATCCAAGTTTGCTGCGTCCCCCAGCCGACAGAAGATCTCATATGCGACTATAGTTGAAACTATAGCTCTCTTACCGCCCTCACCAGCCAATTCAGTAGCTGATAAAACAGCAGCAATGCTGTCGCTCGGGTGTCCCGATTGTTTAGCGGTGTATCCATCATTGTAATCAAGATAGCGGATCATAACTCCATTTGCATAAGTGGCTAAATCCGGACTGCTTTCCTGACCACTGCCTATGACGGTACAGGGGTTGAGAGATATAACAGTTGAAGCCAAGTCACGAGCAATCTTGCTCGGTTCACTGCTGTATCCTCCTATTGCACATCCAATAGTGTCTATCATCATACGTTTAACAAGATGCACTGCATCTGCAGGTATATCATCGTACGTTAGAGAACATGAGAATTGGGCCATTCGTTCGGCTATAGTAGTCATATTCGATACTCCTATTGTCTCAGTCTACAGATTAGCTAAACATAAGCGATAGCCAGAATATCCGCAAGTTGAGTACGAGTCGGGATGATCGGATTGAGCAAGTCCAGGCACAAAACACAATTGAATAAGGAAACTAATATACTTGATTCAGAAAATTCTGAAGCAGATCTTTCCCCACAGGAGTGAGAATAGATTCGGGATGAAATTGGACTCCCTCAACAGGATATTCTTTATGCCGCATACCCATTATCAAACCATTATCTGTCCAAGCAGTGATCTCCAAACTATCTGGCAGACTATCTGGATAAACTACTAATGAATGATACCTAATTCCGTTAAATGGATTCGGTAATCCAGCTAGTACACCCTGACCAGTGTGGTGTATTTCAGAGGTCTTGCCGTGGCGTATCTCTCCGGCTTGGCCAACAGTAGCCCCATAAACTTGACCCATGCATTGATGTCCCAGGCATACTCCTAGCGTAGGTATTTTAGGTCCGAAATGTCGTATCACATCGTTGGATATCCCAGCCTCATCAGGAGTGCAAGGACCGGGCGAGATTACTATCCCTGCCGGTTCCATGCGTTCTATTTCTGAAATAGTCGTTTTATCATTGCGAATAGTTACGACCTCCGCATTCAGTTCCGACAAATACTGATAGAGGTTATATGTGAAACTATCGTAATTATCGATCATCAACAACATCAGAATAGCTCCACAAACTCTAGCCAATTACCGTCGGGATCCTGAGCATACAAAGCTTTGCGCAACAATTTACCGGATTCATCATGAAGAACTGCCGGTTCATTATTAAAACGGAGTCCTTTAGCAGAAGTCTCTGTGTAAAAATTATCGATGTCATCAACAAAAAATGCCAAATGACTCGCTCCTAAATTGTTCCTTTCAAAATCCCCTGCTCCACTGCTCGGATTAATATACTGAATCAATTCCAGCTGATGACCATCACCAAGGTCTAGAAAAGCACCTTTAATATGTGCATCTGAGAAAGCTAGCAACTGGCATGCAAATTCACCAGACCTCTCCATTCTTCCTGCAACTCGTAACCCCATAACATTAGTATAAAAATCGATAGTTTTGTCCAAATCCTGAACTACAAAACCAGTGTGAAAAAAAGCTTTTAACATATCAGCCCCTTATATATTGTTATATTCTGAACAGCATAGCTAATCGGGAGCACACTTCCGCTTGGTTATTTACCTTCTGCTATATCTATAGCACGCATCAGAGCACCAGATTTATGTTTGGTTTCCATATATTCATCTAATGGATTGCTATCCGCTACTACGCCGCCACCCGCCTGAACATACATGACTCCATCCTTATAAATGCCTGTACGTAAAACTAATGCCGTGTCCATATTACCCGAAAAGCTAAAATATCCAACTGCCCCTCCATAAGGTCCCCTTTTCTCACCTTCTATCTCGGAAATTATTTCCATGGCTCTAATCTTTGGAGCGCCAGACACAGTTCCCGCTGGGAAACATGACCTAAGCGCATCGTAAGAAGTAAGTTCTGCTTTAAGGTTACCTTCTACATGCGAAACCAAGTGCATAACATGAGAAAATCGTTCAACTTCCAAAAATTGAGTCACTTTCACACTACCAGGATCACTTACTTTACCTATATCATTACGACCCAGGTCAACCAGCATAATATGTTCTGCCCGTTGCTTTTCACTGTTTTGCAATTCGTGTTCCAGCGCTTCGTCTTCCTCATTCGTAGCACCTCTTGGACGTGTTCCAGCTATAGGGTGAGTTGCGGCTACTCCATCCTGAACCTGTGCTACAGTTTCAATTGCCGCACCAACAATGTCGAAATCGTCTAGGTGTAAGTAGTACATGTATGGCGATGGATTGACACTACGCAAGCACCGATATATCTGAAATGGATGAGCAGAAGTATTCCTGGAAAATCTCTGAGAATTAACTACCTGGATCACGTCTCCCGCGTAAATATATTCCACACACTTCTCAACGGCCTGTAGGTATTGGGGCTCAGTGAAATTCGATTCTATATCAGATTGATTGACTTCATCACTCACATTAAAATTCCTGAGATGCTCAGGTAATTCCAATGGTCGTTCAAGTTTCTCGACTAAGGCGTCAATTTTTTTAACGGCCTGATCATACTCCTTATCAATATCACCATCTAGCTTAACGTGGCTCACAACTTTGATATCATGACTTATGTGGTCAAATACTAAGAGAGTATCCGAAAACATGAACACTGATTCCGGCAATCCTTGAGGGTCTTCCGGCATAGGAGGTACCCTGGGTTCAAAATATCGTATGCAGTCATAAGCCAGATACCCTACACCACCTCCGTGAAATTTCGGCAATCCTGGTACAGGTACTAACTGAAATTGATCCATTTCTGACTGGACTAATGTGAGAGGATCAACTTCTCCAAATTCCTGGCCTTTACCTGTTTTGATAACCTTATACGGATTGGTCCCAATGAAGCTATAACGCCCCAAACGTTCTCCTCCAGAAACACTTTCCAATAAGTAACAATAGGAGTCTGTCGCGACTTTTAAGAATGCTGAGACAGGAGTCTCTAAATCCGCATTAATGGATCTGTAGATTGGAACCAGATTACCTTTGTCAGCGTATGATCTTACTTCTGATAAAGTCGGATAATGCATGTTCTCATCCATTCAATTTAACCTAACTTACATCTCTCTAAATGGCTTTCCAAAATAACAACAAAGCTCGCCCCATAGGGACGAGCTTTGTCGTGGTACCACCCTTTTTCGAATAGATTTATACCTATTCACTCAACCGATCACACATAGATCGCAGGCATTTAACACTGCCCATTCGTCACAACATACTTGGATATCAGTCATCCGTTCAATTGGAAGCTCCAGGGTCCATTCATTTGCCCGCATTTGGCACCGGTTCTCAGCTACTCCGGTTCTCTGAGCCACGCCTGACAATTACTAATCCCCTTCTCAGCATTTAGTATTCTGTTTGCTTCGAGTATAGGAGCCTTAGCGAAATAGTGTCAAGGCATACCAAACGGGGTTTAACAGGGTTTATCGCATAGATTGTACAACAGAGAGTTATTTACGGTACCAAAAGCACTTTGCCGGTAGTCTGTCGTCCCTCTAACTGTTTGTGCGCCTCTACAGCTTCTTTAAGCGGAAGTCTAAGCCCTATATGGAGCTTTATTTCTCCCGACGCAACCCACCCTAAAACTTCGCTTGCCCTATATAATAGTTCTTCACGGCTAGCCGTATAGTCTCCTAAAGTCGGCCTAGTAAGAAATAAAGACCCACTTCTCAAAATACTTGAGTCAATGGACGTGACTGGCCCACTAGCCTGACCATAAAATACCATATATCCTCTTCTTCCCAAGGATTTTATACTGTTCTGAAATGTAGTCTGTCCTACTGCGTCATAGACAACCTTAACTCCCAAACCATCCGTATTCTCTTTAATAACTTTCTCAAAATCCTGTCTCGTATAATCGATGGTCTCATCAGCACCTGCAGCAAGTGCCAATTGTGCTTTCTCCTGTGTAGAGACCGTTGTAAATACTCGCACTCCTGATCGCTTAAGCATCTGGATTAACAGTAGGCCTACACCACCAGCTCCTGCGTGAACAAGCACTGAATCACTAGACTTTAATTCTGTTATTCCATATGCGAGAAAATGAGCAGTCATAGCCTGCAGCATTGTCGCAGCCGCGGTATCGAACTCGATATTATCGGGCAACGGCACCAACAACCAGGCAGGTACTACTGCTTTCTCTGCGTAGGAACCGGTGTACATAGCATAAGCAACCCGGTCGCCTACTTTAACGTTTGATACACCTTCTCCAGTCTTTAAGACTATTCCGGATGCTTCTCTGCCAGGAGTCCAAGGAAGACTTTCCGGAGGATTAGTGCCTTTTCTACTTGATACATCAGTATAATTAACACCAATCGTATGAATCTCAATAAGCACCTGCCCAGCCTGCGGTTCAGGATCCGGAACATCTTCATAAATTAGTACGTCTGGCCCACCGACCTCATGCGCTCTTACGGCTTTCATATCTGCACCTCACATAATCTAACTTGGTATTTTTATCCTCCAAGAACAGAAAACATACCTGTTACGTTCTCTATGTTCTCGAGTCCTCTAAAACTATCAATAGCTTCTTCTATGTGATCAGGGGGTAATATATATCTTGTGCAATATAAAAATTTAGCATCTATCTCTTCTTTGTCTAGAGGAAGTTCTGGTTGTCCACGAGCGAAATCAACTTTAGTCTCCAGAGTTTTACCATCGTTCAACACAAGTGACACAGTGCACGGATTTGAGGATACAACGGAAGATACTTCAGTTGCTTGGACCGTCACCTTATCCATAGCATGTCTAACCTCCGTATCGGCAACGGCCGCGTCCGAGAAAAAATCTAACAACGGTTGGCCATGCAATAAAGTTGCTGCAACAATGTAGCTCATACAAAACCGAGATTCCCAACCGTCTGACGGGGTCACAATGGGTAAGCTATTCATACATTCTGGAGTAACACTTACATGTACAGAAGCGACCTCGCTTGCTTCAACTCTATATTGCTGTAATAACTGAAGCAAAGCTTCTATAGCGGTATGGCTAGCTGTATCGCATGGATATAGTTTGAGAGTAGCTCCTGGAGCATCTATCTGGTAGGGAGAAGCTATGGAAGTAAAAAACTCATCCGAATTTATCTGAGTGCCCCAAAACAATTTTATTAGACCTTCATCGGATCCAATTGAATCACTTGATCCTACCATTCCATTTGCAGCCAAAGAACAAGACATCAACCCATTCATAGCTGCTTGACCACACTGATAGGCACGAGCAGGGGTCGCATAATTAGCAGATATTCCCCCAGCGGAACCCGCGGCTATCCCTATTGCATTAGTAAACTGCCGTAACTCCAATCCGTTCATAAGACCTGCTGCTATGCAAGCACCAATGGTACCTAATACCCCATCAACACTCACCGGTGGCCTATTAGAGCCCACAGGCTGAGTAGAATTACGAGCTAACCTGGCCATAATTTCACTAGCAGTAGCGTAAGCGGAGATCACTTGCTTACCGGTACAGCCATTCATTTCGCCAATAGCCATGACAACCGGCATAATGCTACTCGATATATGCAGGTCATAAGCACTAATCTCATCATCGAAATCAAGTAAATTAATCATCATTCCATTTGCTAGAGCAGCATAAGTAGGAGAAGTCCTCAGGCCCATACCGATGATAGTACATTTACCATTTCCTCTTAAGTCTTGGATAAGGTTCGTGAGCACCCTACTATCAGACTGAGCCGCAGCAGCGAGAGCCACCCCAGCCGCATTCACCATCATATCTTTAGCAATGTCTATTACACGTTCCGGCAGTAGTTCATAACTATTATTCTGTATCGCAAATTCGGCTAACCGGCTAGTAAAACTCATAACCAAATATTCCCCCAGGTAATACGATCAGTAAAATGAAGCCCGACAATTGAAAGAATACTAGTGCACATTAGATTTATCAACGCACCGCGCTACCTGGAATTTCATCTGACAATTTAATCGTTTGCTTTCCAATTGCCTTGTGGCTATTATTGTTTAATTCAGGTTAACTGACATTTATTTACAAAATCGCAAGTAGGAGTTGCATCAATAATGAGCTACGAATTCATTACAACCGACCAAGTCGACCGAGTCGCAATAATTACCCTCAACCGACCCGAAGTACTTAACGCCCTTAGCTTAGGCCTTACCAGAGAAGTAGATCAGGCCATTACAGACATGGAAGCCGATGAGGGAGTTGGCGCTATAGTAATAACTGGATCTGGAGACAGGGCTTTTTCAGCTGGTGCGGACATACACGAAAACAGAGAAAACACCCCAGAACAGCGGCAATCTGGTTCAGTCGCACGAGCGGAATATACTTGGCATCTTGCGACCGCAATGAAACCAGTAATTGGAGCTGTCAACGGGCTTTGCTACGGTGGCGGCACAGTTATGGCTACATCATTGGATTTTTTAGTCGGTTGCGAAAGCAGTAGCTTCAGATTCTTAGCTGTGAATTACGGGCAAATGAACGCTACTTGGAGTCTACCTAGACTAGTTGGTATAAACAGAGCCAAAGAGCTACTCTTCAGCGGGAGAGAAGTTTTTGCCGATGAAGCATATCACATAGGCCTTATAAACCATCTAGTTCCAAAATCCAACCTAATGGAAAAAACGATCGAAATAGCAGCAGGAATGGCCAAAAACCGAATTGAGGGCATTGCCAATATAAAACAAATACTACTCGAGCATTCCGGACAACCATTGGAAGACCAATTCCAAAATGAAATAACCTCACGAGTAGATCGGTTCAAAGGGCTATCAGTCGAGGATGGTTTTAAGGATTTCCTAGACAGGAAAGGTAGAAAACCTAGAG
>Ga0209034_10001013_pt1 | contig 13915 bp, 12 predicted proteins | sample MarorgKNORR_S2LV_2_FD_188219 | JGI IMG/M metagenome (GOLD analysis project Ga0209034, IMG submission 188219) | Marine microbial communities from the Southern Atlantic Ocean, analyzing organic carbon cycling - 250m_A/KNORR_S2/LV (SPAdes) (version 2) | ecosystem: Environmental > Aquatic > Marine...
TTTATAAATAATAGTTTCATGAAGCTTTAAATCAATTGACCTTAGACTGCCACATAAATATTTCCATATATATGGATTGTTTTCGGTCACAAATGCTGTCAGTAAATTCAGGTAATATTTAGGGGATATTTTATTAGCTTTAAGCAGTATATAAGCATCAGATAGCAACCCCAGCCGTTCTTCACTGGGGATTGTATTTATATTTGCTTTTATTTTGCTTATCAGGTTTTTAAGTAAATTTTCAGGATATATTATTTTGTAAAAACCTGCAGAATTTTTATTAAAAATGGTTATATCTGTACATTTTTTACTGATTGCATTTATTTTGTTGGAATTATTTGAAATCAATTTTGAATTTTCAATTTTCTCGTTCTTAGTTTTAGAATAATATTTTATTGGAATTATCCAATCAGATTGATTTTCAAAATTCTCATTAAATGAAAACTTTGATTGACTCAACTCATATTCACTGTTGTCATTCTTAGTTAATTCTATTAACGGAAATCCGGTCTTCTTTGTCCAGTTATCCATTAGATTTTTAACATTTGTATCTGAATTTACACTAAGAGCATTCCATAGGTCATCAGTGGTTGTATTTTTATAAGCATGTTTTTTTATGTATATTTGTATTCCTTTCTGGAAAGTTGATTCACCTAGATAATTTTCTAGCATTCTAATAAGAGATGCTCCTTTACTGTAACTAATTGCATCAAATAGCTGACCAATTTCATCTGGATTATCTACAGCTTGTTCAATTGGGTGGCTATTATCTAATGCATCTAATTCAAATGCACGATTTGTGTCATCAAGAATAAATTTTGTCCAAACATCCCACTCGGGATGAATATTACTTATAGCTTTATCTCCCATCCATGAAGCAAAACTTTCATTTAACCATAAATCATTCCACCAACTCATAGTTACAAGATCCCCAAACCACATATGCGCCATTTCATGAGCGATTATTGCTGCTACTAGTTGTTTTGTTTGCAATGAGCTGTTGCTTGGATCTACTAACAAAGCATTTTCTCTGTAACTAATACAACCCCAATTTTCCATAGCACCTGCAGCAAAATCAGGTATTGCTATATGATCTAATTTTGGCAACGGGTATTTTACTCCGAAATATGATTCGAAATAATCTAGTAATTTAACAGATGTTTCAAGAGCAAAATCACTAAATATTTCTTTGTTATCTGTTGCCCATACTCTTATCAATACTCCTTGTTTAGTTTGTATTTCTTTTGAAGATATTTTTCCGATAGCAAAGAATAACAGGTAAGTAGACATAATTGGAGATTCTGAAAATTCAATTTCCTTTAAAGATTTAGAAATGGCTTTCTCATTTATTACTGGCATATTTGATATTGCATTTAATTCAGTTGGGATAATTAATTTCAATGAAAAAATTGCTTTGTAATTTGGGTGATCAACGCATGGTATTACTTTCCTGGCATCTGTAGGTTCAAATTGTGTACTTAATAAAATTTCCTTTTTATTATTTGAATTATATGAACTTAAATATAAACCTTTTAAATCACTGGATACTTTTCCTGTGTAATGAATTTTTAAAGTTGCTGAAGTATTATTCGACAGTTTATGATTTATTATCAGATTTGAATCGGTAGTATGAAAGTCTGTTAAATTTAATTCACTATTTTCTGTGATCAACTCACACTTTATAATTTTAAGCTTCACACTATCAAGAATTAGTTCATTTAATTCATTTTTGGTATCAAAATGTATATATATCAAACCATCGAAATTATGATTACTAATATCGGGTTTTATTTCAATAAAATACTTTTTTGGAATTATATTAATTGCTTTCATGACTTAAATTTTTTAATTGAATTATGAATTAATCCCAGACAGGGTCCTTTTTGTTAGCAAATGCTGTTTTGCCAATATTAAAGTGGTTACTATTTCTGAGTTTGATAACTTCTGAGTATTTTTTCTCAATATCATCAGGATTGTATTCGGTAGAATATTCATTGTAAATGATTTGTTTTGTTGCGGAAATAGCAAGAGGTGAACATTTTAGAATTTCATTAGCAATTTCTCTTGCTCTATGCAGAATATTTTTGCCGGGTACTATTTCACTAATTAAACCAATGTTTTTAGCTTCTGTACTATTTATTAATTTCCCGGTTAACAAAAGACTTAGTGCAAGTTTTTGTGGGATAAGTTTTGCAAGCTTGGCTGCTCCTCCCGCTCCTGCAAATAATCCGACTTTTGGTTCAGGAAATCCAAAAGTCGATTTCTCTGAAGCAATTAATATATCGCAAGAAAGTGCAATTTCTAATCCTCCTCCCAAAGCAAATCCATTTATTGCCGCGATTATTGGTTTGTAACATATGTAATCTGAAGTAATTCCTCCAAATGGTACTTTGGGATCAGAATCTGATCTGATATGTTTTAAATCATTACCGGCGGAGAAAGCTTTTTCTCCTGTCCCAGATAAAATTGCAACTTTTAATTTGTTATTTGATTTAAATTGTTCAAATATATGTTTAAGTTCCATGCTAGTTTCAGGATTTATTGCATTCATTTTGTCTGGGCGATTTATGTAAATTTCCAATAGTTGGTTATTTAATGATGTTTTGATGTTTTTATAGTTCATAATTTAATTTTATAATAGAATTTAATATCTTTATATCACTATATATAATTTTATGAAAATAGGTATAAAAATTTCTGATATAAACTTGTCGCTAAATGGAAATAGCGATGAAATTATATTGCCAGGAAAAGTAAGTAGTAGAAGTAAATTATTTGAGTCATTGGGGTTTGATTTTGTTACTTCTCATGAAACTACATCAAATCCTTTTTTACCATTGTCTATTGCTTCAGAATCTACTAGCAAATTAGATTTATTGTCTTCAATTGCTCTTGCATTTGTAAGAAGCCCAATGGATTTAGCATATATTGCATGGGATTTACAAAAAATGTCCCACGGAAGATTATATATGGGGTTAGGTAGCCAGGTTAGAGGACATGTTGTCAGAAGATTTTCTTCTGAATGGCATCCACCAATTAAGAGAATGAAAGAACTCATTTCATGTATTAACCATATATGGCAATGTTGGCAAAACGGAAAAGAGTTAAATTTTAATGGAGAATATTACAAAATTAATCTTATGCCTCCTTTTTTTAATCCCGGTCCAATCAATTTTGATTTCCCGAAAATTTGTTTGGCAGCTGTAAATACTAAAATGGCTTCTTTGTCCGGAGATATTAGTGATGGTGTGATATTGCATGGATTTAGTACAAAAAAATATATACAGAAAGTATTATTACCAGAAATTATCAAAGGTGAAAAATATAATAATTTGAAAAATGATTTTATGATAACGACTGGTGGTTTTTTAATTGTTAGTAATGATGATAAGAAAATTCAGAAAGAAATTGAACAGAAAAGATCTCAGATTGCATTTTATGCATCAACAAAAAGTTATAGAAAAGTAATGGAAATTCATAATTGGGAAGGAATTGCAGATAAACTTTATAGAATGTCTGTTGATGGTAAATGGGATCAAATGCCAAAATTGATCACTGATAATATGCTTGAAGAATTTCTTGTTGTTAGCAATGTGAGAGAGTTAAAGAAAAATATTAAAAGAAAATATAATTATGCTAATTATATGTCTTTACCATTAGATCTTGTCTATGAAATTGGATTGGAAGAGACAAAGGTTTTGTTAAATAATATCAAAGGAAATTAATTTAAAATAATCTTTTTTATTTGATTGATAGTATTAATTAAATCTCCATCTTTATTGATAATTATGTGATCAAAAATATTTTTTTCTTTTATTTCCTCCATTGCTATATCAGATCGTTTTGTTATATCTTCCACAGAATCCGTTTTCCTAGATTTCAATCTGTTTAACAATGTTCTTATATCAGGTGGCATAATAAAAATTGTTGTTGCATTTATGAATTTTTCTTTCAATTTTTTAACACCCTGTATATCAGTTTTAATAATTATTTTATTTTGATTTTTTAAATTATTATCAATTTGATCTTTAGGTACTCCATAAAAATTTCCATAAACTTCTGACCATTCAATTAATTTATTTCTTTTTATTAAATTCTCAAATTCTTTTTTATTTACAAAAATATAGTCTTTATTATTAATTTCATTTACTCTTATTTTTCTTGTTGTGATAGTTACAATATTTTTTATATCTGAATGAGATTCATGTAAGGTTTTTATTACAGTATCTTTTCCAACACCAGAAGGTCCTGATATAAGAAATATTGTATTTTTGTTATTCATATCAATATAATATTAAAAATTATCAATTTGATCCCAAAAATTAGGATAAGAAATATTAGCAGCCTCGGCATTTGTGATTGTGGTTTGCCCTTCTGTTAATAAACCCGAAATTCCAAGCATCATTGCAATCCTATGATCTCCATGGCTATTTACCTCTGATCCTTTTAGGTTTGGACTGTTTTTGATTATCATTCCATCTTTTGTTTCTGAAATATCTGCACCTAATTTAAATAATCCTTGAACTGTAGCTTTTATTCTGTCAGATTCTTTTACTCTTAATTCTTGTGCATCTTTGATAACAGTTTTACCTGAAGCAAAACATGCAGCTAATGAAAGTATTGGTATTTCATCAATAATTTTTGGGATTATACTTCCTTCAATAGTGATGCCGGTAAGATTACTGGATTTTACAGTTAAGTCTCCTCTTGGTTCACCTAATTCAGTTTTTTGATTTGATATATTTATGTTAGCCCCCATCTCGGTAAGTACTTCAAGTATTCCTGTTCTAGTAGGATTTAAGCCTATATTGGGTATGAATAATTCTGCATTTTTATGGCATGATGCTAATATTATCCAAAAAGCTGCAGAACTAATATCCCCGGGAATTACAACGCTTTGTGCCTTAAGTTTTGAATTTTCTATTGATATTTTTTTATCAGTAATTTCTATTTCCGCACCCATGGCTTTCATCATTCTTTCTGTATGATCTCTACTTTTTGAAGGTTCCGTTATTGTAGTAACTCCATTAGCATACGCACCTGCTATAAGAACACATGATTTTACCTGAGCACTTGAAACCGGGCTTTTGTAATTTATACTATTTAAATCAGATCCTATAATTTCAAATGGTGCTCTGACTTCATCATTTGAAGAATTATTTAAGGATCTTATGTTAGCTCCCATTAATTTTAAGGGGTTTGCTATTCTATTCATTGGTCTTTTACTGAGTGAATCATCACCTGTAAGCAAGGTATTAAATTTTTGACCTGCCAGTAATCCGCTTATTAATCTCATACATGTCCCGCTATTACCACAATCTAAAGAAGATTCAGGTTCTTTGAATCCATATTTCCCATTACCAATGATTGTGAATGAGTGAATTGGATGATTATCTTGATGATCAATTCTATGTGTTATTTTTGTACCTAATGATTTTAGGCATCTTATTACTGATTCTTGATCATCCCCAACGCAGAAATTTTTCACTTCAGCTGTCCCTTCGGCCATGGCATTAAGGATTGCTGCTCTGTGGGAAATAGATTTGTCCCCGGAAATTCTAATTATGGAATTAATATTTTGCGGTTTAGATATTGTTTTTTTCAATTTATCACTTTGTTTTCTTATATCGCCATATATCTCTAGATTTGGCTCTTTCTCGATCAATGTTTTTTTGTACTAAATTCTCTGATACTAAAAATCCAGCCATGGCTTGCCCTGAAGATAATATATTTGAAGAGGGGTCGTTTTCATTACTCCCCGTTACTCCTAATTCCCATCTCATTCGACTTTCCCAGCCGTTAATAAGATAATCTAGTAAAGTTTGATCATCTTCTGATATTTTATTGTTCATAATTGATATTTCATTAAATATTTCTTTCATCCAATGTTTAGAAAGATCAGTAGTAGACTTTAATATTTCAAATATATCTTCTGGATCTGTAGTACTTCCTATTGTTAAATTACTAAACTCTTCATTTGCCAAATTAGACATTTCTGTCCAAGAACTTGAAGATTCAATTTTTTTTACTAGTGAAAAAGAAATTAATTTAGGAATTAAAGTTGTAGCTGCATAGTAACTGTCAAATTCTTGTGGTTCTATAAAATATGGTTTCATTTCTATACTTTCTATCATTTGAACAAGTATTTTATAGTAAGAATCGTTTACATTCCCCCCTGGCATTAATAAGCATTTTTGATCCTCAAAGATATTATCAGATTTTGAATATTGAATATTTATATTTGATACCAAAAAAGCGGATACATAACTAATGTTATTATTTAAATTTTTATTGGCCCATTCTACTGCTTTAGATTTTGCTGGAGAAAAATCAACAAGAAGTAATTGTTTTTCATTATCTTTAGTTAAAGCTTGGATAATGTCATTTCTGTATTTAACCATGCAGTCTATAAAAATAATGTCATGCGACGATAAATTTTTTATGTTTTTATGTATTTTGTTGAAAATTTTAGAATCTTTTAATTTTGAATCTAAGGAATTATCAACTGCTAATCCATGTATTTCAAAATCATTATTTTGTTTGATTTTTTTGGCAAATTCTAAAGAAAGTTCAGAGTTTATTATAAAAGATATAATAGCCATATTTAAATATTTGGAATGTTATAAATTAGTGAGCGCCGCCGCAACCACATCCGCCGCCACCGCCACCGCAGCCACCGCCACCATCGCCACCGCAAGCACATCCACCTGTATTGTTCGGATTACTGATAACAAACCCACTTCTCATGATTGAGTCAATATAATCTATTTCGGAACCTTGTAAAACATCAATGCTATTTTCATCTACAAGAACTTTTACTTTTTCAAATTCGAAAACTTGGTCATTCTCTGCTGATGTTTCTTCTACAGCAAACATATATTGTATACTTCCCCCAGGAGAAGGCATTGCAAGAACTCTTAACATAGCAGTTTCAGACTGCTCTTTTGAAAGTATATCTTGAACTTTTGTGATTGCTTTAGGTGTTAAAGTAATTATTGATTCAGTTGTCATGATAATAATCTCATATTTATTTAATATTCATATAATACAAGAAATATTATTTTATGTCTTTATTTAATGAATATTAAATAAATTAATTTGCAAAAAACCTTAATATACGATTTGCAATAATTTCAAGTATTTCCAAACCAATGATTGCAATCATTGGTGAAAAGTCAAACATACCAAATGGTTTAACATATTGTCGTATTTTTCCCAATAACGGTTCAGTTATCTGATATGTTATTCTTGAAATAGGATTATAAGGACTTATTTTTATCCATGATAATATAATCCTTATAATTAATGCGAAAAAAAATATTCTTGTAAAAATGAAAATGATATTACTGATTAAGATGTAAATATTCATTGAGATTTACCTAATTCTAACCCTCTTTCATGAGCTGCTTTGATAGCTTCAATAATAATTTTATTAAAATTGTTTTTCATAAGAACTTTTAGTGCGGCTTCTGTCGTACCCCCAGGTGAAGTTACATTTTCTCTTAATGTTCCTGGTGCTTCTTCAGAAAAGTTTAACAAATTTATACTACCATCTATCATCTTGGTAGTTAAATCTTTTGATAAATTGTCAGGTAACCCAATATTTTTGCCAGCTTCAATTAAAGATTCTATAAATAAGAATAAGTAAGCAGGCCCGCTTGCAGATAATGCGGTAGCCATATCAATTAATTCTTCTTTTTCAACATAAAAATCGCTTCCGATAGATGCAAGAATAGATTTAATTTGTTTTATATGAGTTGAATCAGTTTCTTTAGTATGTGTCCAAACAGATACACTTTTTTTAATCTGTGCTGGAGTATTAGGCATAATTCTTATTATAGAATTGTGATTGAATAATTTACTTAGAGTTTGGATTTGTGTTCCAGCAAGAATAGAGACAATTGTCTGATTATTTTTAAATTGATTTTTTAATTCATTTGATAATGTATTAATATCCTGAGGTTTGATGCAAATAAAAATTATATCTGCGTTTTGTATAACATCCAGATTATTTGTGAATTTATTAATATTATATTTTTTATTCATATAAGTTGTTTTTTTGTGGTCTTTATCTGTGCAATTTATGGAATTAGGTGAAAGAGTATTTGATTCAGTGATCCCGCTTATCAAAGCTTCAGCCATTTTACCAGAACCAATAAAAGAAATTTTCATTATTGATCCTTTGTATTGTATTGAAATTTAGGAAGAGATTTGTTTTCTGCAACATGTATTGCTAATTTGATTGATTCTTTGAAACTAGTATGGTCAGCAATCCCTTGATCTGCTATATCAAAAGCTGTTCCATGGTCTACTGATGCTCGAATAAAAGGTAATCCTAGATTTAAACTTACACTATGTTCCCAATTATGTACTTTTATGGGAATATGTCCCTGATCATGATATTGTGCTAATACGACATCATATTCACCATTGATTGCCTGGTTAAATATTGTGTCAGCCGGGATAGGTCCTTTTACATCAATACCTTCTGATTGTGCTTTAGAAACAGCAGGAAGAATATGTTCTTTTTCTTCTGTACCAAACAAACCTCCATCAGATCCATGAGGATTTAATGCCGATACTCCAATTTTTGGTTTTATGAATCCATATTTTTTAAAATCATTGTGTATTAATTCTATTTTAGAATAAACATTTCTAAAAGTGACGTAATCACAGGCCTTTTTTAATGATTTATGGGTGCTTAAATGCACAACACGTAACCCTGGTGTCATTAACATTGTAGCAACATTTTCGGATTTTGTTTGTTCTTGAAATAACTCCATGTGCCCTATAGCTTTACTTCCGGCCAAACCACATGATTCTTTATTTATAGGGCATGAAACAACTGCAGCTACTTGTTTGCTATTTGCTAGTCTTCCAGAATGCAGAACCCATTTCATCGAAGCATCTCCTGCTACAGCAGATATAACACCTGGTGAAATTTTACTGAAATCTAAATTTGAATCATCCATTACAGGTATTATTTCTGAGTTTAATTCAGAAATTCTCGAGAGGGAATCAATTTTTAAGAATTTTAAATGTGTTTTGATTAATTTATCTATATGTTCTAATGCATCAAAATTACCTAAAATCAATGGTTGGAAATCATATTCAAATATTATTTCACTTAAAGATTTGCATATGATTTCTGGCCCTATTCCACAGGGGTCTCCCATGCTTATAGCTATTATAGGTTTGTTTTTTACAGGCATTTGAATTACAGTATTTAAAATTATAATTTATAAATTTAAATTATTAACCGCATTTTGAATACCCACATTCATGGCAATTTAAGCAACCTTCTTCAAAAATTAAATTTGATCCATGGCATTCAGGGCAAGGCATTCCAATTTTAGGCTGTTCAGTAATTGTATTTTTGCTTTCAGAATTGTGATTAATTCCATTGCCGTTACTTTGATCTGATGTTGTGTTATTACTATCAGATTGAGTTATATCTATGCCTATTTTTTCTATTGAGTCCACAGATGAATGTTTAGCTAAAACATGAGCAACAGCATCTGGCGCTGATAATATCAATTTCCCATTATCCCATACAGGTAAATCAGATATCCCTCTTAATTCATTTACTATTTCTTTAGGTTTAATTCCTGATCTTAAAGCAAGTGAAATCAATCTGGATACGGCTTCTAAATTTGCTGAATCACTTGACCCGGCCTTACCAAGGTTTGTAAATACTTCGAAAGGGTCAGACTGTTGATCGAAATTAACAGTTACATACATGTTTCCATGCCCGGTTCTGATTTTTTCAGTTACGCCAGGTACAGTTGATGGGCGATTTCTTGGTTGAGGTACATTTGTTTCAAGAACTTTTTCAACATCTTTTGTTGTTTTATCATTTGCTGTTTTATTGTTGTTAGTTGAAACCAATACTTCTTTTTCTCGGCTGCCTGCTCTGTAAACAGTTATCCCTTTGCAACCTAGTTCCCATGCTAAAGTATAAGCTTCTTCAACATCTTCTTTAGTGGCTTCATTTGGTAAGTTTATAGTTTTGGATATGCCACTATCGACATATTTTTGAAATATGGCCTGAGTTTTAACATGCCATTTTGGTGATATCATCGGACTTTCAATAAAAATTTTGTTTTGTTCATCTGACATTAAAGATCTTATATCTCCTCCACCATCGAGATATTTATCTAAATTAATATCCTCATTTTCTTCATCGATAATGTTTTCGTCTAGTTGTTTTTTCAAATCTTCGTTAATATAAAAAAGTTCTATACCTTCTAAAGCAGCAGACATATTATGTTTTTTATATGCTATTCCAAATAAAGGTTCTATCCCACTCGAACAATTCGAAATCATACTTATTGTTCCTGTCGGTGCGATACTCAATCTCCATGCATTTCGCATAGTTTCCCATTTCCCGCCATTTTTAATATTTAATGTACTTTTATCAAATGCAGGGAAATTTCCTTTTAATTTACCTAAATGTGAACTATATCTATCAGCAGTATCTTGCAATATTGCTCCAATACGGTCAGCTAAATTTATAGCTTCGTCAGAATCATAAGCAATATCCATTCTTATTAATAAATCTGCCCACCCCATTAATCCAAGACCAATTTTTCTTGTTAAGGAGTTCATTTCAATTGTTTTGTCTGTTGGATGATTATTTGCATCAATAACATTATCTAAAAATCTTACACATGTTCTTGTTGTTTCTATAAATCGATCTTCTTGAAATTCTTTGTCATTAACAAAATTACCTAAATTTATACTACCCAAATTACATGATTCCCCTGATAAAAGAGGCTGTTCTCCACAGGGGTTAGTTGCATTGATTTGTCCAATTTCAGGTGTCGTATTATCTTCATTGATTTTATCTAACCAAACCATTCCTGGTTCTCCGTTTAACCATGCCCCATCAATCATCATTGAAAAAATTTCTCTTGCTTTTATATATTCGCCATCCTTTTTTGGGGTTGTGTAAGATTTTTTGTCTAAAGGCCATGCAAGTTTAATATAATTGTCATCTTTAACAGCTTTCATAAAATTGGCGTCTGCACCTACAGAAATGTTGAAGTTACTTATTTCTCCTTCAGTTGTTTTGCAGGTAATAAAATCTTTAATATTGGGGTGATATACTGACATTATAGCCATGTGAGCCCCGTCTCTTTTCCCTCCCTGGGTAATCATAGTCCCTACTTCTGATAATAAATTTAGTACAGCTATTGGACCACAAGCTTTCCCGTGTGTTGACCTGATTTTGTCTCCTACTGGACGTATATCACTTAATGAGAATCCTATTCCCCCACCAAATTTTTCTATCATTGCTTGTTCTGATGCAGCTGTCATTATTCCTTGCATGCTATCTTCTATATCAAGTACGTAGCATGCACTCAGGGTTCCATGTCCTGTACCGGCATTCATTAGGGTAGGGCTGTTTGCCATAAAGTCCAAATCCCACATAAGATTAAAAAATTTATTTTCCCATGTTTTTATTTCTTCTTTAGTTGCCCCGTATTTTTCTTCTTGCTTTGCTAGATGTTGAGATATTCTTACAAACATTTCACGCGGAGATTCTATAATTTCATTATCCTGGCCTTTCAATAAGTACCTTTTTTCAAGGACTTTAAGAGCATTTTCAGAAAACAAGCCATTTTCTTTAGTTACCATAATATTACCTCCGTTGTTTTAAATTACTTTTATTTTTTTCACCCGATAATAGAGAGTCAATTTCTTTTTTAAATGATTCTACGTTTTCAAATTCTCTATACACACTTGCATATCTTATGTATGCAACTCTGTCTAGGTTTTCAAGCCCTATCATTATTTTTTGGCCGATTTTTTTTGTACTAATTTCATTTTTACCTGAAATTTCTATTTCTGATTCGATGTCTAATATTATTTTACTTAAAGATCTATTAGATATTGGCCTTTTTGCACAAGCTTTATTTAAGCTGTTCCATATTTTTTCTTCATCAAATTGTTCAGACCTTCCATCAGATTTAACAACTATTACAGATTTTGTTTGTATGGTTTCATAAGTGGTAAATCTTTTGTTACATTCCAGGCACTCCCTTCTTCTTCTTATACCTTTCGATATATCCCTCGAATCTACAACTTTTGATTGTGTTGAATCACAATATAGACAAATCATGTTTTTTTATTATACTACCATATATGGGGTGTGAGACATGAATTTACCACTATATCTAGATATGTGTCAATAAAAAATGCCGCTTATTTAGCGGCATTTTTTATTATTTTTTATTATTTTTAAGATTACTTAACTAGCTTTTGTTCTCGTATATTTACGTAAAAATGGTGGAAGATCAAGAGGACTAAATACGCCTTCTGCTTCCTGCTCATCCATTCCTTCTATGTAATCTTCGTAATCTTCTTCTATTACACTTAATGAGTCTGGTGTTTCAAATCCTGTTGCTATAATAGTTACTCGAATTTCACTATTCATTTTTTCATCTGTTCCCATTCCAAAGATCATATTTACTTTAGGGTCAGCTAGTTGATTTATTTCTTTGGCTGCTATTTCTAATTCAGATAATTTTAAATCTGAACCACCAACAATATTAAATAAAACACCAGTTGCGCCATCTATATTTATATCTAACAATGGATTTGATAATGCTTGCCTTACAGCATCAATTGCTCGATCTTCCCCAGCTCCATAACCAATTGACATCCAAGCTGGCCCAGCATTTCTCATAATAGCATTTACATCAGCAAAATCTGTATTTATTTCTCCTCGTGTAGTTACAACTTCAGCTATGGATTGCACTCCAATCCTAAGAACATCATCAGCCATCCTGAATGCATTTTCAGTTGTGATTTCTTCTTCACATATAATATTTAATCTTTCATTTGGAATAGCTAATAAAGTATCACAATGTTTTCTTAATTCGTTTATGCCTTCATCAGCCACCTCAGCTCTTCTAGCACCTTCAAATGCAAAAGGCTTGGTAACTACACCCACTACGAGTGCTCCTGATTCTTTAGCAATTTTTGCAACAATTGGAGCAGCACCTGTTCCTGTACCTCCTCCCATTCCAGCTGCAACAAAAATCATGTCAGCTCCTAATAAGTGTTGTTGTATTTCAGCTTCTGATTCTTCAGCCGAAGCTGTACCTTTGGAAGGATCACCACCGACTCCTTGTCCTTTTGTTAATTTTTCTCCTATTCTTATACTGGTAGGAATATCTAATCCTAATAATGATTGAGCATCTGTGTTTAATGCAAGATAATCAACGCCGACTAAACGTTCTTTGTACATTCTTGTAATAGCGTTACATCCGCCTCCACCGACACCTACGACTTTAATTTTTGCTGCGCCTATTATTTCATTACTTATCATTGCCGATCTCCTTTAATTATATTGTTTATTATCTGCTGGCTAATTTTTTTTATGTTATTGTAATATTTTTTTAGAATATTCATTAAAAACCTTTTTTGAGTACTAAAGGAATAGGAATACGGGTCATTTTTTTGAATTTTTTCTGGTTTAAAACTAGAGTCTGAAGTTTCGTTTAAAATACCTCCAATTGCCCAAAGAACCATTCCCAAGACAGTAGAAAAACGAGGGTTTTTCAGTTCATCTGGTATATTTTTGAATTTAACAAGGTTGTTTAAACCTATTTTAGGGCTTCCGATTCTTACATTCGGTGTGATATTTCTTGCTATAAGTTCAGATAACCCATTCAAATTACTTGTTCCTCCAGTAAGAATTATTTTATATTGTGGATTATTTTCAAAATCTATTTGCTTTGTTTTGATCTTTATTAATTTTACTAACTCCTGTGCTCTTTCTCTTGTTAACCGTATTAATTCAGTATGAGGAACACTTATAGGTTCTGGAGATAATTTGCTTTTCATTTCTATTTCTTGAACAGTATTGTTTTTTATATTTGTTGTGGCAGATCCGAATTTGATTTTG
>Ga0209034_10001017_pt1 | contig 13894 bp, 12 predicted proteins | sample MarorgKNORR_S2LV_2_FD_188219 | JGI IMG/M metagenome (GOLD analysis project Ga0209034, IMG submission 188219) | Marine microbial communities from the Southern Atlantic Ocean, analyzing organic carbon cycling - 250m_A/KNORR_S2/LV (SPAdes) (version 2) | ecosystem: Environmental > Aquatic > Marine...
TTCAGCTATAGAAGCATTATAATCTTGTTCAAAATGTATAGATTGAAAGTCTAATCCAGCTTCTATCCACACATTGGCTCTATCCATTAACATAGCGGCACGTTGTTGTGCTTGCGCGGCCAAAGCTATTCTCTGTGATTGTCTCATCTGCATACCCACAAAGATTAAGGAAGCAATTATTCCTACCATAGCTGCAAGTTGAATCCAGTCATTGAAATCCATCTTCTTCATAATTTTTTATTTTCTCCAATAGATACTTAATGTATTGGGCAGATAGTCCCGCTATTTTCTTTTTTTAAATTAGCTTTTAAGTATGGGGTTGGCAACTGTAATTATTAGGGAATGGCAAAAGCAGAGTAGGATTATTGTTGTTAGTAGTTTATTCATAGTAACACGCGATCTTTATTACTTATTGCTTCGTTTCTCCCAAACGGAGGACGTTTTTGAGCGAATAGCAAGCACGGTGACGACACCCTCTGAGATTAATTCTAGGTCTTCATTTATAATTCGGGATGAGTAGGTCCAACCTCTTGGATGTGGGTAATGTGACATGGCATCAGCATTTTCAAAATATGATCTATCAAAATCTACTGATTCAACTTCGTAAGCGAATAGAACATAGCTATTCCCTTCGGTATCGGTAAGCTCATGAATTCGGGTTCCTGCCAAGTAGCGTAAGACGGTATTACGCATAACCTTGGATTTGAGCATAATGCCACTCAAACCTATTTTAATTATTTCACTCTCTAGGTTTTTGGCTATGAGTTTGAATTCATCACCTGGAATTTCGTGAAGAAAATCCATAGTGCTTGGGACTCCTTCAAAAGGCAGCTGACTCTCAAGTTCCCCAGTTGGAAGGATTATCTGCATCGGGCTTTTGGACCATCCCCGCGGTGCTCTCAGATTTTCAAATTGCTCAAAAGAACAATCATTGCATTCATATGCCAAACTGGAAAAAAAGTTCTCACCGGTTCTCTTTAGTAGCTTAAGGGTGAACGCTTCTCCAGTAGATTGGGGGGGCGTTAACTGAGCATTAGCAGCAACAGAAAAACAGAGTAGGGTTATTGTTGTTAGTAGTTTGTTCACTCTTCACATAAACGAATATTAGTATCATCCAATAATGTTAATAGGTCTGCGCTAGAAAAAGATAATGCCCTTGCCGTAACCTCTCTGTATTGACATCGACCATATACGTTACGCATGGCTGCTAATTTAGCCAGCCAAATATCTTCATCCATCAACCCAAGTTCATATTGAAGATAGTCATTTTCATACACCATCCACATCCGATAAATGTAGGTTTCCGCTACTGCTCTGTTGTTTTGGTTTGAAACATCTAAGTTTTCGTTTAGAAAATCTAAAAAGCTTATAGGTGGATTAGTTTCCGAAAAAGTTCCTATTATTTCAGTTACTAATGATGCTCTTTCTTGTTGTTGAGCGGCTAAAGCTATTCGCTGTGACTGCCGCATCTCAAGGCCGACGAAAACCAAACCTGCCAATACACTTAGCATTCCTAACAACTGAATCCATACATCTAGGCTGACTTTCTTCATATTCATACCCAGAAGATACTAGATTTATTGTCAGGAAACACCGTAAAAAGGCTACTTTCCTCACCCAAATTAGCTCAGAACATTATTCTTTTATTACTAGCTTATCTACTTATACGCACTCTTTTGATTTATTTCACTTCAAGTCGCTGTTACTATTTTTATATCTCTATCTACTTAATAAAGGACTAGCAATGTATTCCAAATGTAGGCTGACGATTGTATTTCTTTGTGCTGGTCTTCTTTCTCCAGCAATAGCAGATACCCAGAATTTGAAAACAGTGCTACCAGCCAAAATCAGTAAAGATGATGCGACAGGAATGATATTTCATCGCGAGGATATGACAGCAACTACACATCCAGATGGACACCAGACTGAAGATGTCACTACGATGTTAAGTAGCGATGGAAAATTTAGCAGTGGCATGTATCGCTCAGGTAAAACTCGCTTAGAGATCAGTCGGCCATATGGTGTAAATGAGTTTATGTATTTCCTGAATGGGAGTGTCACCCTGACTTCCAGCGACGGTAGTGTTATGACTGTGCACGCAGGCGAAGCTGTAACAATTCCTAAGGAATGGACAGGAATCTGGGATACGGATGGTTACGAAAAGATTTGGGTGATCTATTCATCTGACGAATAATCTCGCAGCAACTTACATTGACTCCTATATCATGAGTGTCCACTAGTTTTATGCTTGTTAATAATTGAGCGCACGCACAGAGGTCGCGGCCATGCTGGAGAAAAAAAATCGATTTATCAGAAAACTAGGCCTCCTCTTGGTTTCGATTAGTCTAATTGTCCAAATCGCTGAAGGACAGACAATTGAAGAGGGTGCTTGGCATTATTTTGGCGGCGACAATAAATTCAATCGCTACTCTCCACTGGATCAGATTAACGCGAATAATGTGGACCAACTCAGAATAGTGTGGCGTAAAGATGCTACCGCTGCCTGGCTGCGAGATGATTACGATGGATTGGGTTCGACTAAAAATCTTCGATCAACTCCGCTGTTGATAGATGGCGTTTTATACGCACAAAATATTTTCGGATTAGTGGAAGCGTTCGATCCAGCTACGGGCGAAACTATCTGGACACAAGAACCCTATCAACAAACTTTGTTGGAAGCGGCTGGTATCAGTTCCCGCGGCATTGCCCACTGGCATCGGGGAATCGATCAACGACTCATGACGGTGCGAGGCAGCTATCTCTACGCATTAAATCCACAAACTGGTGAAACCTTCCCTGATTTTGGCCGCGAGGAACCGGGAAGAGTTAATCTTGCCTATAGTGCTGAGAATGCAAACAACTTTGCGCTTACCACTTCTCCTTTGGTGATTGGCAATACTGCTGTTATTGGCGGTTTTCTAAATGGTGCCGGAGATGGTGGCAACCGGAAAGAGGCTGCACCGGAAAATATTCGTGGCTTCGATGTTAGAACTGGCGAACTTAGGTGGGAATTTAATGTAGTACCCCGACCTGGAGAGTTTGGTTACGATACCTGGGGAGACGGATCTGCTGAATGGTCCGGCGACATAGGATCCTGGTGTTGTCTATCTGCCGACAATGAACTAGGTATTGTTTATGTTCCATTAGGCGCTCCAACTTCCGCCTATTACGGCGGTCATCGGCCCGGTGATAACTTGTTTGCCAACAGCCTCTTGGCATTGGATGCTGAAACTGGTGAAAGAGTCTGGCATTTCCAGATGATCCATCATGACCTTTGGGAGTACGACAATTCCAGTCCACCTATCCTTGGTGACATAACAGTGAATGGTCGCACCATCAAAGCCGTAATGCAGGCGAACAAAAACGGATTTGTCTACGTGTTCGATCGCACAAATGGTGAACCGGTATGGCCCATTATAGAAACACCGGTTCCTCAATCCATTGTTGAAGGTGAGGCGACTTCGGCAACACAACCGATTCCGACTAAACCCCCCGCTTTCGATCGCCAGGGGATCGCACTCGATGATTTGATCGACTTTACGCCAGCATTACGCAACCAAGCTCTCGAACTGGTCGATAAGTTCACTCTTGGTCCGCTCTATACACCACCCTCCCCGTGGATCGAAGGGGGCAATCAGGGAACCCTAACGCTGCCCAATACCTGGGGTGCCGGAAACTGGAATACTGGCGCTTTCGACCCTGAAACTGGAATGTACTTTGCTGTTTCTTATACCAAAACAGATAATTTGGGAATCGCTCCAACCACCTCTGACTCAGCAACAATGACTCATACGATAGCTCAGGGGTCACCGAACGCACCGGCTATCCAGGGTATTCCTCTTGTTAAGCCTCCTTATGGTCGTGTGACAGCATTGAATATGAATACAGGAGAACTGGAATGGTCAGTAGCGAATGGCGATGGACCCCGCGATCACCCCTTGTTAAGAGATTTAGATCTTCCTCCGCTAGGCATTCCCAACCGACCCGCTCCGCTAGTAACCAAATCATTCTTATTCGTTGGTGAAGGCAGTGATGCAGTTATTGGAACAGTGCCAGGTGGTAGCGGAGCCTATGATGGTCCCGCCACAGGTTATGATGAGTCCTGGCGTTGGGGAACGCTATTTAGAGCTTACGACAAGTCATCCGGTAACACTGTATTCGAAATAGATCTGCTAGCAGGCACCACCGGTGCACCCATGACTTATATGCATGAAGGTAAACAGTATATTGTTGTGGCGGTTTCTTCGCGAGCGACTGAGCCTGAATGGATAGCTTTAGGGCTTAGTCAGTGAAATTAAAAACGCCAATGTGGGCCTAGCTGGAGGGCTTGATTGAAAATTCCAATTTTTTTCATGACTACTCAAGAGGGCAGGTACATTTTTTAGTGTTTTAATTACTTCTGATGGCAACACCAGCACGTATTTCTGGATTTAAATTTTTCTCATCCAATACAACCGCTCCGTTAACTAAAACATATTCGATTCCCTGACTGGGCAGAATAGGGTCGGCATAGGTTGCGCGATCTCGAATTGTTTCCGGATCGAATATCGTAATGTCAGCATCAGCTCCCACACGAATGCGCCCTTTATTACGCATTGCCGGAACGAATTTTTCGAGACGTCGGGCCGGTTCAATAGTCATGCGGCGAAGCGCATCCATTAGACTGATTACTTGTTCTTCTCGCACATATTGACCCAACACCTTGGCATAAGTTCCAGAGCTACGAGGATGACCTCTGCCATTGAGAATTCTGCCATCGCTCGCAACCATGGTTAGAGGATTTCGTAAAGCAGTGCGAGTCTGCTCTTCAGTACGACTAAATGTGATTACGCCTCCACCGATTTGTCGATAGCGACCAAAACTCTCACGATTCAATACTTCGCCCGTCTGTACCCACATGTTGCGTTGGAAACGATCGTCTTCCCAGTCCTCCCAATTATCAAATAAGGCCGATGCTATATCGGAATAACTGGCACCATAAGGATACATTTCAGTTGTGACATCCTGGCCTGTATCTCGAGCGCTTTGCATTATTCCGAGGAATTCATTAATCGAGGATCCACCACTGGAGTTGGCATGAACAATATGTAACGGCGTGCCAGCTTCACGCGCACTGTCGATTATTTGCTGCAGTCCACTTAGACCTCCACGAGTATGGATGTGCGCAGTTGCGTTCACTTCTGAGGCAATATTCAACATAGCTTCAAATTCTGTTTCGGTAGCAGCAGGTGTATAAGCAAGTCCGAAACCAACAGCCACTGCACCTTCCGCTATTCCTTGACGCATCATTTCTGCCATTCGATCCATTATCTCTGGGCCTGCGATTCCACTTCCGCCAGCTGCCATTGGCAAAAAGCTACCCGGATCATCAAACAGCACCATTCGAATTGGTATATGGCCGATGCTTATCCCGTAATTAAGTACCTGTCCTCCCGCTCTTTCTGCATACCATTCACCAACATGGGCTGTACCTATTTCTAGTTCAAATCCGGACGTCACCCCATCCTGCACCATAAGGCGGTAAGCTTCTTCTGTCTGGCCATGAGCATGGATGTCTATAAAGCCCGGTGACACAACCAAATCACTCGCGTCAATTTCTCTCTGACCCTCCAATGCCGAGTCAGACACTACTACGATACGCCCTGCATGCACGCCGAGATGACGCACAGCATCCAGGCCAGACTCTGGATCCATTATCCAGCCATTATTGATAACTAGATCGAATGTCTGACCCCGTGCGACGCTTAATAACGAAAGACTAAGGGTAAATAAGATACCCAGGACGGCTTTAGATAATTTGCCCACAGACTTATCTCCTCCAGGAAACGGAGTACGTGTTTTACCGAAGCATTAAGACTTTGTCCATGAGCGAATCGGAGCTGAAGAGCTTATTTCTCTGTATCCACCCCTAGAGTAATAAGTTGCTTCCGGCCTTCGGTTTTAGCCTAAAATTTGATAGCGGGTACTATTACAGCTCATAGCAACTAATTAGAGTGCTCAAAAGGTCCTAGTTGTTAAAGGTGCTTGGATAGTCTGCAGCATCTGCAGGTTGATAGCCCTCACTAAAAGAGCCATAGCCTGCTCCTCCACCCCAGGCACCCCTTTCTCTCTGTCTCTGCAAATCTACTATTGCTCCTATAGTTATACACACTTTTGGTATACGTCTATAACTACCACCTATCCAATCTGCATAAGCCTCTTGACAGACAACTTTTTCATCCACCGGTACGGAGGCATTGTACGTGACGAGTTCGGTTTCACTCATCTTTTCAAAGGAAGGCCCGGCTGTGCTCTCGCACGAAGATAAGCCGAGAAGGACAAATAACAACATTAGATAACGTATGGTCATATTTTGAGCCAGCCACGTATGAGATATCGGTACTTTATCACACTAAACCGTCTGCTAAACAACTAGTTTTTGGTGGAGGCGGGGGCGATAAAAGACACTCTTTCCCGATAGAGCTCGATTTCGATTTCACCATGGCCTTTGTTGAGTCATAAAGAATTTTAGAATCTCACAAACTATCCGATGGCACATTGGATATGGAGAGTGGTTTATCGAGAGATATTCCCCTCTCGATCTTCGATGCCCTAACCATAGCGCGTATATCTGCTCGTAATTGAAAAGCATCGTAGATTATTCCGTCTTTAATAGTCCAGCGCACGCCACCGACCCGCTCAACATCGCCACTTTCTTCGTTTAGTTTTACCGCGCCGGTGCCATAGAGCACTTTGAAATTGTGCAAGGGATTTTCGTCGACGATGACAAGATCTGCCTTCTTGCCTACCTGCAGACTGCCGATTTCATTATCCATTTGCAGTTCTTCGGCTCCAATCAATGTGGCTGAGCGAATGACCTCCAGGGGGTGAAAACCTGCTTCCTGCAAAAGTTCAAATTCCTGGATGTAGCCAAAACCATAGAGACTATAGATATATCCCGTGTCACTCCCCACTCCCACTTTGCCACCACGGTTCTTGTATTCGTTGATGAACTGCATCCACAGTCTGAAATTTTCATTCCACTCCACTTCATGACTGGTGGTCCAATAGAACCAATAAGACCCATGGGCAACCGGGCTGGGTCGATAAAAGTCCCACAGCGCTGGCATCGTATATTCGTCATGCCAAATTGCGCGGCTCATACGCATGAGATCCCGGGATGCCACGTAGATAGTAAAAGTCGGATTGAGGGCAAAATCCCGCTCTAGCAAGGTATCCATCACTTCGTTCCACTTCTCCGATCCTGGCGGCGCTGCTTGTTTCCACAATTTACCCGCCTCGCCAAAACGATCCATTTCATCGGTGTAAATATAATCTGATGGGTAATCCTGAATCAGACGATCTTCGAACATGGCTTCCGGCAAACCATACCAATGTTCCATACTGTCCAAACCTCGGGCTGAGGTCGTTAACACATTGGCATGGGTTACATCGGTCTGAGCATGATGCATGGTCGTTTGTAAGTCTAAATTTTCGGCTTCTTCCAATGCCGCCCAGAGAATATCTCTAGGTGCTCCAAGAAACTTAATGCCATCTGCGCCGCCCTCCTTGATCTCGCGCACCCTGGCGCGAGCAGCTTCAACAGAGTCGACGCTGCCAAACATCGGGAAAGCAACAATTCGTGGCGCTGTGATTTCATTTCTCTCGCTACGGACCTTGAAATCCATAATCCGTTCGATTCCTCCGGAACCGACACTTCGGATAGTGGTAATGCCATGACTCAATTGCAGTTTGAAGATGTATTCAGGGGATACGTTCTGGCCGATGTCGCCATTGGATTCAGGAGTTACGTTCTGGGAATGGATGTGGGAATGAACATCCACAAAGCCAGGGAGAATATATTTCCCTTCTGCGTCGATTTCCCGGTCGCCTTGCTCTGGTCGACCCTCGGGATCTATTGGCCTGCCCGGAGTGCCAACTACTGCTATTTGTGTGATTCGATCATTTTCAATGACTACATCGGCGGGCCCATAAGCTGGAGCCCCAGTGCCGTCGATGATATAGCCGCCCCGCAGCACTACTCGCTCAAAAGGTCCATCTCCCTCTTCTCTCTCAGGAACCTCAATCCCTTGTGCCAACACTAATTGTGCAGAGAGAGTCAGGAAAATGATTGCATTGAACAATCTGTATTTAGGCATATATTCTCCTTCGGTTGCTGGCAGTAAACAGCTTAGTGAGTTCTTAAAGCTTTGTTTATCTCAGCGACGACTACCACTTACAGGTACCGCTATTCCACAGGGGTGCCTAATTCGCCATCAAGTGAGCTTCCGTCAATAATAGCAGAGAAGCTCAGAGATATATTTTGACCCTGCCCGCTGGCGTTTATTTCAAAATTAACTGCGGTTTCCTCAAATAAAATTCCACTAAGCAAAACCTCCCCTTCTACGCCGTCCCAACTGCCGGTGCCATCCTCTAAAAGCATCAACACCGCTTCTCGTTCACCCTGAGGCGTATCGCGGCTGGTGTCCCAGGTTCCCACACCAGACGGAATTGAAACAACGCAAGCAGAGATGATCGCAATTAGGACCATCAGTAGCCCTATTTTGATCTTGTTCATTGCATTCTCCCAAAATACATACTCTAAGTATTACTCCTCAAAAAACTGAAACCAATTCTTTTTGCAGGTTTTCTTCAAATTAGCTTTTAAGTATGGGATTGGCAACTGTAATTATTAGGGCAGGGGACAAGGCTCCCCGATTTTTGTATGTAGGGTCACCCATTAATGAATTTTAGGTGGTATAGAATTATCTTTATGGGGGTGCTAGCAGCAATATTTCTCTAACATATTGATTTATAAGGGTAATAAAGTCAGGACTTCGGTACCACATGCTAGTCAGATCTCTGACACAGGCTAATTCCAAACCCCAGTGTTTGTCTGTACCATAAACTATTAAAACCAAACTGACACTGCCAAGCTATGTGCAGCGAATACCAGTTCTATTACAATGGCTAGATCTACTGACCCCTAACTAACAACTTGAGCTCGTAGGTGGGGTAGATCAATATTCAACTGATCTTATTTGACGGAGGTCTCAAGATGAGAAAAGTAAGACTTGTAGCAAAGGCTGCAGGAATACTACTTGCGATGCAGGCGACCACAGTTCTGGGTCACCATTCGCACGCCTCGCTTGACCCAAATGATGTACGAGTAGTGTCAGGCGTGGTGACTAGCTACAGTTGGAGTTATCCCCATGTTTACATAAAAGTTGAAGCCCCTAATCTGTCGGGTAATGTTGTTGAATACAGCATCGAGCTAATTCATCCGGGAGGCATGTCAGCCAGGGGTTGGGATAAGGATACCTTCAAACCAGGTGACCGTATTACTTGGGAGGGGCGGCATGACCGTAACAAGTCTAGGGCTTATGCTGGGCTGGAATGGGCTGAGCGAGATGGTGTTCGCGTTGGTCAGGACATGGAGGGTAATGATCAACCGATAATTCCTTCCACTGATTTTACTGGAATGTGGAATCGTGGCCCAAATCAATTTACCTATACTCCACCGCCGGGCTGGCCACTTACTGAGCGTGGACAGGCTTTAGTGGATGGATTCAGCGAAGATCAGAATCCTATTCTGGAATGTAACGACCCTGGCCCCCCAAAATCGATGATCCTGCCTTATACCCATTTAGTTAGCTACCAAGATGAAAATACTCTGATAATTGAACGAGATATGATGGAAGGAAGCCGTGTTATTCATCTTGATCAAAATTCACAGCCGGGGCCTCCTTCGAAGTTGGGTCACTCCATTGGCTGGTTCGAGAATGGAGACCTGATTATCGAAACAAGCGACTTTACGCCAGATCTCTGGGGTACACATACCGGCATAGATTCCAGTGAGCAGAAGCATATCCGCGAGCGTTTACGTCTGGTAGATAATGGACTTGGAATAGAAATCGAAATCACGGTAACTGATCCGGTTTATCTAAGTGAGCCTAAAACATGGACTCATCGGTGGATAAAAACTGTTGATCGGGAAGTCATTCGTGCTCCATGCACTATAGAATCAGCTAAATTGTTTATCGAAGCTGGCTACAGTGTTGAAGAGTAGTGAGAGTGAATTACGATATGAATTTAGATGATAAATACTTTAAATGTAGAGCTAGGTAGCGCGGTGCTATTTGTTTATCCTTCTCTACTTTTAAGCTCTGAGGAATCTGTGTGTAGAGAGACATGGCTATACCGTGCAAAAGAAGACACTTATAGACCAAACATTTCTAAGAGCTTTACTTTTATCCTGTAATATTTCGGCGTATTATTATTTGCGTTTACTAGATCTTATTCTACTTTTTCAAGAAAATATTTATATGCAGCCAAGGGGAGTACTAATGACCAAAAGTGTATTCAAAGTGCTGCTGGTATTGTCAGTATTCTTTGCCAGTTTCGTAAGTGCACATCATTCTGCCGTTGTCTTTGATGTCTCGAAAAATATCGAGATAACAGGAACAACAACGCTATTTACTCTTAGGAATCCTCACCTCATCCTTAACATGGAAGTCACTAATGAAGAAGGTGAAGTTGAACTTTGGCGATTGGAGGGCCAGGGTATAAGTGCTATGCAAGCAATGGGCTTTGGTCGTGGATCCATTAATGTTGGTGATGAGATAACTGTTCGAATGAACCCATTAAGATCTGGTGCGCCTGGAGGATTAGTGCTAGGTCTTATTGGCGGGGATGGACGTGCCTACAACATGGAACCAGAACAGGAGGAGGTTCGTCAAGTTTACCCTGCTTTAATGCCTTATGAACCTCCACCGGCTGGGGAGACATGGCAAATGCGAGAGGAAAAGACGAGACCCGCTCAGTTACCAGTCATTTCACAAGGAATAGCTCCCGGAGAAAGTGGTGGAGGTAATATGCCAGGTGCTCTTGATCCGGAAAATCTAGCGAAGGATAGACCACCAGCACCTTTCGATCTGACAGGGCAATGGCAGTTTCGTGGAGAGAATGAATATCGCGCTAATTATGGCTCCTTTGAGTTCAAGCCAAAGCCAGAACTCACAGCTAAAGGTAAAAGGTATCATGATGCTTATATGGAAGCCTCTCTAGAGGGAGAGCGGTTTGGTGATCCCACCGCCCTATGCTATCCCCCTGGAATGCCAAGATTCATGACCAGATATGGTGCTCTTATGATGTTGCAGTATCCCACAGCCATCTTTATGGTCTCTCGGCTGAATAATGATTATCGAGTAATCTTTCTTGATGGACGTGAACCCTCCAGCGGATATGCAATCGACCGTAACTGGCAAGGAGAGTCCTTGGGCTACTGGGATGGAGATGCTCTGGTAGTCGAAACTACTGGTTTCATTGGAGAAAATCATCTTATTCAGGCAGGTGTCCCGACTGGTGAGCAGCTTAAAATCGTCGAGCGCATTTCACTGATTAATGAGGGTAATACAATGGTCAGTGAGTATACTTTTACAGATCCTGAATACTGGGTTGGCGAGTGGAAACATGTCAAGTTCCGAGACAGAGTGCTTCGCATAGATGTACGTGAAGCCAATTGTATCTATGAAGATAACTTTGCTTTGCCAGGTATGGAACGTCCTGATTAGCTATTAGTCTACCAGCCATCGCCATCGCCATCGCCATCGCCACCGTGGCCATGGAGATGGTATGTAGATGTGGCCAAAATGTTCTGAATGTATACCCGAGTAATTTGTTGTTGAAATATTTAATAGCCTTCGTCCTTCTCTGCGTTTCGGTTGCATTCAGTGCGACTCCCGCGTTCGCTGCTACTGGTTCTTCCATACTTTCTATGAAAGAGCGAGCAGAGACCATTGATCGATTGTTAGCAGTTAGGTTAGAAACTTTGCCTGCGAAACTTATGCGCAGAGAAGGCATAGACATGTGGGTACTTGTTGCACGGGAGTACAATGAAGATCCTGTAGTTATGACGATGCTGCCTGGAGATGCCCATTCAGCTCGACGACGCACCATCTTGGTATTTGCGGACGAAGGAACCGGTGGGGTGAACGGTTACGCTGTGTCTCGCTACGCTGTAGGTGACTATTTTCAGGCCAGATGGGACCCTGACGAACAAACCGATCAATGGCAGGCATTAGCTGACCTTATTACGGAAAAAAATCCGACCACCATTGGAATTAACGTCTCTTCTGATTTTGCATTAGCTGATGGTCTTACTCATGGCGAATACGAGGGGTTGTTCGGTGCACTGTCGGACGAGCAAGAATCGAGAATTGTCTCTGCAGAAAAACTAGCAATTGCTTGGCTTGAAACTCGAACCGAAGAAGAAATGGAACTCTATCCTTCTATCGTTGAGATTGCGCATAACATTATTGCCGAGGGGTTTTCCAATAATGTCATTACGCCAGGAGAGACAACGACGGAAGAAGTTAGATGGTGGTACCGTGATCGTATTCGCGAACTGCGCCTTTTAGCCTGGTTTCACCCCTCGGTAAGTATTCAGAGAGAGCAGCAAAATACCGAACTACAAGGAGTGATTCTGCCTGGTGATTTATTGCATGTTGACTTTGGGATTACTTATTTGCGGCTTAACACAGACACGCAACAACATGCCTATGTTTTAAAACAAGGCGAGTCAGAAGCTCCAGCCGGACTTAGGACAGGACTAGCAACCAGTAACCGCTTACAAGACATCCTTACAGAAAATTTCGTTCTAGGCCGCACTGGTAATGAAATTTTAAGAAGCGCAAGAGCTCAAGGAATCGAAGAAGATATTCGACCTTCTATTTATACTCATCCTATTGGGTACCATGGGCATGGAGCAGGTCCAACTATTGGCATGTGGGATAACCAGGGGGATACTGTGGGAAGGGGAGATTATCCGCTTTACGAAAACACAGCCCATTCTATTGAGTTAAATTCGACGGTAAGTATTCCCGAGTGGGGCGGACAGGATGTGCGTTTTAAGTTGGAAGAGGATGCTTTCTTTGATGGTGAAAAAATTTACTATATAGATGGAAGGCAAGAAGAACTGATTATTATCTGGAGTAATTAGCTTTATTTGCATAAGTTAATTTATTCATGAAGGTTTGCTTCAACTGATATTTAATGAGTCGACTATCAAACACTGCTATTCGATTTTTTGCAGATTTTTTAAAAATTCACTTTTAAGTATGCGAGTGGCTACTCTAACAATTAGGGAAGACGGCACGATTGAGCTAACCGGTTATGTAATAGGGTTAGAGCCAGATTAGTCGTCTCTCTGTACTGGAGCGGCAGTAAACATCTTCCAAGCACCAGTTTCGTTGCCAAAAAAATAGAGAGTGCGCCCTTCAAATAGAATTTCGTCGGAAGTGTTATAACGAGTGAAGTCTAGATCGACGTAGTAAACACTGTCAGCCAATCTATAAATACCTATTCGGTCCATTAAACTATAGCTATAGCCGTCTTGAATAGGCATCGACTCAAAAAAAGCACTTACTTCATCCTGCGTAGATAAAACTGCAGCAGGAGAAGCCGTACGATTCATCGTGGGAACTTGAAAGTGAGATGCGATCGCATCGAAGTCCCTTGCAACAAAATCATTAAAGTATGATTCATACTCTTCCCTCACTAGCTCAATATTTGGGTCTGCTGACTGTTCCGGCGCACAGCTTATGACAAAGAAAAGCGTAAGGGGTATGAGAAACTTTTGCATAACAATCTCCAATAGATATTAACTATCGACCTGATATTTGATTTTTTTCAAAATGTTTTAGAAAAATATTTAAGTATGCCTCAAGTAACCTTGCGGCGCTGATGAAACTTTGCTTCGCTGAATGTCTTGTGATGCATCACCTCAAACAATGCCTGCACAGACCGGTCAATTTCTTCAAAGCATAAGATCAATGGAGAGAAACTAACACGGAGCAGATCCGGGCTTCGAAAATCGGCTATTATCCCGACGTCTCCCCAAGCCTGACAGATGGCG
>Ga0209034_10001018_pt1 | contig 13886 bp, 11 predicted proteins | sample MarorgKNORR_S2LV_2_FD_188219 | JGI IMG/M metagenome (GOLD analysis project Ga0209034, IMG submission 188219) | Marine microbial communities from the Southern Atlantic Ocean, analyzing organic carbon cycling - 250m_A/KNORR_S2/LV (SPAdes) (version 2) | ecosystem: Environmental > Aquatic > Marine...
AACAAGCAAAAACAGGAACCGTCTCTTACCAAATTCGTAATTCACTTTATCTCAATCTAACTCAACGTTGCACCGCCGATTGTGTGTTCTGCACCCGACTCACCAAACCCGTTGTCCAAGGCTACAACCTAAAACTGGACAGGGAACCTACTGCTAAGGAAGTCTGGGAATCAATCGATGATCCAAAAAATTATGATGAAGTTGTTTTTTGCGGATTTGGCGAACCTACCCTCAGACTGGATGTAATTAAAGAGGTCGCTAAAAAGATTAAAGATTCCGGTGGACGAGTGAGACTCAATACCAACGGTCATGGAAACATGATCAATAAGCGTAATATTCTACCTGAATTATCAGGCCTAATAGATGAAATTTCTGTAAGCCTCAATGCTGATTCGTCAGAAGCATACGATGAGATCTGCAATCCCTTACCCAAGTTTCGAAATGGCATTTACGACAAAATAAAAGAGTTTATTACAGAAGCAAAAAATCATATTCCTGAGGTACAAGCTTCTATTGTCACGCACCAAAAAGATGTTGACGAGATGCAATGCGAAACTATCGTCAAAGAAAATTTCGGAGTAAAATACAGAGCGCGAAGATACAACATAGTAGGTTAGCCCAACAATAAGGCCGAAGATAAAAAGGCAACAGAGATAATGGATGACAAAGGAATTTCAAATGATTCTCAAGAGAATAGTGGGGCCTCTTCACAAAGAGGTCTCGGGTGGGTTTCACTGGGCGCAGTTCTGGCAGGATTAAGTGTCATGCTGGGTGCGTTTGGCGCACATTCATTGAAAGCACGTTTGACCGAGAAAAAGCTAGCAACGTTTCACACTGCAACCGATTATCTTGGTTATCATGCCTTAGCTCTAATTGCCATTGGCATCTTAATTTCAATTCTTAACGAAAAGATCGAACCAAAACTTCAAAGATCCGCACGTTGGATAAGCTCAGGGATACTATTATTCAGTGGAAGCCTATACGTACTCACCTTCGATGGCCCACGTATTTTCGGACCTATTACTCCTTTAGGTGGTCTCTGTTTTATGATTGGATGGTTGACTCTAGCTATCAGCCTACTAAAATACTCAAAGAACTCATAAAAAAGGTCTGGGTTGCTAATCCAAACCTTTTAAATTTTTTATTTTGGAAATTCGCTAGGAGCCTTCACATGCTGCCAACCTTCGCCTTCTAAAGTTCGAAGCATTGCGATAAGGTCTTTCTTTTCTGATGCTGTTAGCTCAAGAGGAATAATTTGGTTATCCAAAAAGGGATTTTCCACAGTCCCTTTATTATAGTGTTCAACGACTTGTTCCAATGTTGCAAATCTTCCATCATGCATGTATGGAGCAGTCTTGGTAATCTCCCTAAGTGTCGGGGTTTTAAATGCTCCTATATCTTTTTCATTTTTGCTTACACGGTAACGCCCTAAATCTAAAGTATCAGAAGAATCCCAACCGATCCCTATATTGTGGAACTTTTCATCAGAAAAATTTGTTCCCATATGACAAAGATTGCATCTTGCTTTACCAAAAAATAATTTTTTACCTCTCTTTGCTGAATCTGAAACTGCATCTTGGTCGCCATCATAGTCAAAGCGATCAAAAGGGCTATTACCAGAAATCAGAGTCCTCTGAAATGAAGCAATAGCTCTTCCTACATTCTCTTTCGTTAAGTTATCTACTCCATAAATATCATTAAATAACTTTTTATAGCCTTGAATACTATTTATCTTAGCAATCAGTTCGTCATGACTTACAAACCCATGTTCAATGAGATTAGCAAATGGCCCTATTGACTGATCTTCCAAAGTAGCCGCACGGCCATCCCAGAATTGTGCTTTGCTAAAACCACGGTTTATAGCAGTTGGTGCACTTCTACCCCCTTGCAGATGGTGAATACCTGATGAAACCGGCTGCCCATCAGTAAAAGCCAATGCCGGAATATGACAACTTGCGCATGCAATCGTATTGTTAGCAGAAAGACGTTTATCGAAAAAAAGTAGTCGACCTAGTTCAACTTTTTCTTTAGTCATTGGGTTATCTTTAGGAACTTTAAAAGCTTCTTCATCAAGACCTAAAGGTATTTTCAATTCGTAGGCTTCAACTTGGGGAACCAGCTTCACTCCACCGATTAAGAAAAAAAGACCAGCAAGCACCACTGGCATACCTATTTGCCATATTTTTCTTTTTTTTATTTTCACAATTCTATCCTCCAAATGCTCCAAATGAGAAAACATTGTCGATTATTAAAGAAAGTTAATCAGGTTATCCACTCAGACCGTAATCTGAAAGAGAAATTATTATCATTATAATTTTCTAATGGCAACTACCCATACCCCGTTTTTCTAAATACTTTTGATGATAATCTTCAGCAGGATAATATTTCGATGCAGTGGTAATTTCCGTAACGATAGGACTTGGAAATCGTTTGGCATTTTTTTCTTTAGACTGCTTTGCCGCCTTCTCCTGAGTAGGGTCATTATAATAAATTGCAGATCTATATTGCGTGCCTATATCTGGCCCTTGCCTGTTTAATGTTGTTGGATCATGACAGCCCCAGAAGACATCAATTAACTCATCGTAGGATACTGTCGAGGGGTCGAACTCAACCCACACAACCTCAGCATGCCCGGTATTACCCGTACAAACTTGCTCGTACGTCGGATTTTCGGTCGCGCCACCTGTATAACCTACCGAAGTTTTAGCAACGCCCTTAACCTTGCCAAAAGTTAGCTCCACACCCCAAAAACATCCTGCCCCAAAAATTGCTGTGGCCATAACCTTTCCTTAAAACCCTATAGGGTTTGTCCTGCAGAGAGTTTATAAAACCGAACACGAATAAATTTTACAAAAAACAACAATATTTTTCTGTAAAGATTCGGTAAAGAATTTTTAAAAGTACACCTTAATAATTAACAGCCCTTTGTATTACTAAATACAATTATTTAGTTAATTGATTGGATAGTAATACTTTTTAGCTTCTACTTGTTATTTCAATCAGGTGATATCCAAATTGAGTTTTAACTGGTCCATGTACCTCACCAACCGCATCATTGAACACAACGGTATCAAACTCAGGCACCATTTGACCTGGGCCGAACTCACCTAGGCTTCCACCTTCTCTTCCAGAGGGGCAATCAGAATGTTCTTTGGCCATCTCTCCAAAGTCAGCACCTTCCTGAATTTTATTTTTTAAGTCCACACAAGCTTCTTCTGTCTTAACAAGAATATGTCGAGCACTTGCTCTAGCCATTGATTCTTCCTTTCTTCTTTAAGGGTACGTTGTAAAATTTAAAGTAGAGGCCTAATATTAATAACCCCATTAATAACAAAACTGAAAAATGTGGCAAATATTTAACTGAATACCAAGACGGAGAGAATTGGATCACTCCTTTTATCTCCCTGGAATAATGTTTTAACATTTCTCCATATTCTACCATCAGGCGAACGGGAAAACGATCCTCATCGAAATTGGAGTTTCGCTGAACCGTCACCTCAAAAGTTTTTTTCTCGTCACCTCTTAAAGTAAACCCCATAATTCCATTAAAGTTTACCGCAACCATTCCTGGCGGAAGTAACAACATCATTCTAATATTTTTTAAAGAATCAGATTGATTCTTTAAAAATATTTTTAAAACAGACGTTGCTGATCCACCTGAGGAATCAATACCACCCACCACTTCCGATTGTAGTAGCTCTTTAAAATAAAAAGAGTCCGTATGCAAAACCGTTTTAGTATCACCTGCTGCAAGTTGGTCTTTATAGTTCACCATTGCGGTAATGGGATAATTACCAACCCTAAGAACCGGCGGGTGCTTGTCATTTTCAAGGGTAATGCTCTGCCCAGGACGAAGTTCGCGAATTGTGGTCATCATAGACATTGAGTGGTGAAAATGAAACATGGGATGGATATGAAAAAGAGCTTTCGAGCTGTTATTTTTCAACGTTAATGCCAAGGCTACTTGGCCTTTTTCGTTCACATCACTATCTATGGACAAATCAATTGGCTGACCCAGAACCTGATTCGGAATTAGAAGGAATGTCACCAAAACAAGGAAAAAACGCATCAAAAACCTAACAATATATTAGAGATTAATAAACAATTATTCTAATTCAAAAGACCATATAGGGCAATAAAATGATAGCTATTATTAATCGGACTTGGAAGTGAAAAGTTGATATCATTAAAGTAAGCGTATTAACTTTTTGGAGGAATCTTTATGGATTTTCTTTTGACCTTTTTTGTCTTACTCGGATTGCTGTTATTCAGTATGGTAAAGGTATTGAGGGAATATGAAAGAGGTGTTGTGTTTCTATTAGGAAGGTTCTGGAAAGTCAAAGGTCCTGGTTTGATTATTGTTATTCCGGTAATACAATCCATAGTCAAGGTGAGCTTGCGAACGGTTGTAATGGATGTTCCTCCCCAAGACATCATCACTAAAGATAACGTGACTGTAAAAGTCAATGCAGTAATCTATTTTCGTGTTGTGGATTCCCAGAAAGCTATCATTGAGGTTGAAGATTTTCTTTATGCTACTTCTCAACTGGCGCAAACCACATTGCGGAGCATATTAGGCCAAAGCAATCTCGACGATCTCCTTTCAAACCGTGAAGAAATCAATGCTCACTTGCAAAAAGTGATTGATGAGCAAACGGAGCCTTGGGGTGTGAAGGTAGCTAATGTAGAAGTAAAAAATGTAGATCTCCCTCAAGAAATGCAAAGAGCTTTAGCAAAACAGGCAGAGGCAGAGCGGGAACGACGGGCAAAAGTTATTAATGCTCAAGGAGAATTTGAAGCAGCCCAAAAAACTTGTGACGCAGCAGATCTTATTGGAGCCCACCCACCAGCTTTACAACTTAGATTTTTTCAGACTTTATTGGACCTCTCAAATGGTGACGGAGCACATACTTACATTCCCATCCCACTAGAACTGTTTGACTCAATAAGAAATAAAGGAGGAGATAAAACTCCAAATTCGTAACAAAATTTCCTGTTATTTTAATATATTTTTTTAATTATATTTTTTCATGAATGAACTTTTTCAAATAGAGCATTTTTTAAATCGCATTCAAAAAAACTGGAACCGAATGCTTTTTATTTTAGGAGCTTATTTAATTCTTACTGTCGCTACAGGAATCATGCTAGCCACAGGATTATTTTATTATCTTCAACCAGCAGATATCAGTTATATCGCACCCGCCCTACTATTATTAATTTTGGGGAAATATTTATTCTCCATACTGAAATCTAACTCACTAAAAACGATTAATCGGGAAAAGGCGGCTTTACTCACTGAGAAAAAGTACCCCGAATTAAATAATTCTCTTATTAACTCGACACAACTAGGAGAATTTGTTGAAGATCCCGATCGAGAAAAAGTATTTTCATCTGCAATGATTCGCGAACTTATAGCCCGAACCAACAGGCAAGTGAAAACACTCAATGCGGACGAGATCATAGAAACTGGAAAGACGGTACCCGCACGGAATTTACTCTTAGCTACCCTGGCAATGGTTATTTCTGCGACTCTATTATTGCCAAATTTCTGGCAGCAGGCTTTAACAAAGAGTAAAGGATACGCCGACACTAATCTAAAAGTATCGGCAAATAAAAAAGTTAAAGGGTCAAATGAATCAAAACCTGAAATCATTTTTAAAATTAGCAACCTTGGAATAACGCTCAACTATCCAGATTACACCCATTTACCTTCTAAAGTTATTAAACCCTCCGATGGTTCGGTTACTTCTCTACCTGGAACTGAAGTTATTATAGAAGCAAGTAGTGATCAGGAGTTTCAGGAAGCGAGTCTGACGATTAATGCCAAAAACTCATTCTTAATGGAGCCTAAAAAAGGCGCATCATTTTTAGGCTCATTTATGGTTCGCGAAAAAGGATTCTACCAATTCAAGTTAAAGAGTCTCTCTGGAACACATGTTCTTTTACCAAACAAATATGCCATCCAACTCGAGAAAGATAAAACACCACAAGTCCGGTTACTCCCATCAAACCCCAAGCCCGTCTATTACGACTCTGATAAAATCCAAGTATTCTATGAAGGAAGTGATGATTTCGGTATTAAAAGCATCGAACTTGTTGCCTTGGTAGATGGGAATTTAATAAGAAAAAAAATCAAGAATTTCAAAGGTGATGAAAAAGAAGCACAAGGGCGATATGACTGGAGTCTTTCGCAAGAACGGTTTAAACCCGGACAAGAGATTCAATACTATTTGGAAATTACAGACAACAATAACATTACTGGCCCAAATAAAGGCCAATCTGAAACAATCCGTTTTACTATTTTTGATTCCCGCGAGGAGCAGGAAAACCTCGTCCGACTTCAGGATGAGCTTACAGAAAAAATGATAGCCTTATTGGCCAATGGGCTGGTAGAAGATAATATTCTTAAAACCACTGTAAAGGATGCCTTATATGGAAAAAAAATACTCACCACCAATGCCGATGCCTTAATCGAGATCATTGGACTAGCACAACATATAAAAAACAAGGCAGAAGAGTTTGGTGGTTTTCCACAAACTTATTTAACACTATTAAAAAATATCATTTCTGGTTTAACAGCAATTCGTAAGGACAAAATTGACACGATCGATAAAATTCAGGGAACGTTGATGAAACCAACCCCTGTGGGTTATAGCTCATTTCCAATAGAAATATTGAATGATCGGATGGTAAGCCATTTAGAACAAGATATTCTTTACTTGATCAAAATCACGAATCGCCAAAAAATGAATCAGGTTATGGATCTTGAAAGTCAATTGTCAGAATTAACTGAATCACTTAAAGAAGAATTTGAAAATTTAAAGAACAAAAACTCTCCTTTGAATTCGAATCAGTTGAAATCCAAACTCAACCAAATCCAAAAAACATTACAAAAATTATTAGATAAATTATCCCAGCAAAACCAGTCCCTTCCAGATGAGTTTCTGAATTCCAAGTCCTATAAAAGTATGAATCTCGATGAGATGATGAGCTCAATTAAAAAGATCCAAGAACTCGCTAATAAAGGCAAGATGGATGATGCTATAAAACAACTGGAAAAAATGGCAGAAGATTTGAGAAACTTCGCGGAACAGTTAAATCAAGCTGACTCTTCCATGGACGAAATGGTTGACACGCAATTGATGGAAAAATTGGACCAATCCATGAACGAATTAGAAAACATGGAAAAAAAACAACGCAAAATAATTAATGAAACATCCAAAATAAATCAAGAACTACGAAAAAAGCAATCCAGAAAATTCGAATCAATGATTCAAAATATTTTTGAAGAGTTAAAGAAAGATGTAAATACCATTCGTACTATTTTGGCTGATGATAAAAAATTTCTAAATGATCATTCGGTCATGAAAAAAACAAGCAAACTCCTTGAAAAAGAATCTACCCTTAATAAGAAAATACAATCCCTAGGACAAAAAACCCTAGACTCTAGCCTTAAAGAGAGTCTGGCAGAAAATTTTGCTAATCTAAATGATCGTCGTCGCCAACTTTCTAAAACACTTTTCGAATTAAACAGCCTTAGAACACAGGGGTTTCAAGAGTTCAAAGAAAAACTTCCTAATCTGCAAAAAAAATACGACTCCTTAAAAAAATTAACCGAGTTAAACGATTTAAATGAATTTAATTTACTTTTCAAAAACACCTATCCGGAAGTATTCCGGTGGCAAGGAAGTCTAAGAACATCTAGAAACCTGTTAGAAGATATTGAAGGAAAAATTGTTGGGGATTTAAAGGAGGTGACTCGTTTGAATGGTGAAATTTCTAAAAAACTTGGTTCTCTCAAGCGATCGATCGAAGCTAGCAACGAAACTTTCCTGTCAAAAGAGGCTCAAAAACAATTACAAAAAATGTCCAAGCAAGAAAAAAATATGCGCAGGAAGGCTGAAAAGATGAAAAAGCAATTTCAAGAAATGAATCAAAAAAACCCGCTCCTCCCTCCTTCTCTTGCTCAAAATATGCAAATGGCAGAAAGAAACCTTAAGCAAGCTGAATCCCGACTACTTGAGAACCAGGTACAAAGGAGTATTGAATCTGAAAACAAGGCTATGAAATCGATTCAAGATACTCAAGCAATGCTCAAGCAAATGAAAAGCTCAGGATCAAGAATGTCAAGGCAGGGCAAACAGAAAAATCAAACTCGTCTTGGTTTAGGAAGCCGCAGGGACTCACGACGTGGCGGTGCAGTTAGAATGCAAAAAGAAAAAGTTCTTTTACCCTCTGAAGATCAATACAAAGTGCCCAGTGAGTTTCGAGAGGAAATTCTAGATGCCATGAAGAAACAAACCCCAAAGAATTATGAACAATTAGTAAACGAGTACTACCGGGAACTGGTTCAATGAAAAAACAAATTAAATTCGCATTTATTTCTCTACTGATATCCTGGCATTTTGTTATTCCAGAGACTTCCTATTCTGGACAATCCCTGACACAAAAAGTTTTCACCGGTTATGAACTTGCACAAGACTGGGACCTGATTTCTGCAGAAAAACTATCCGATACCTTGCTCAAGGAATATCCTGAATCCGGTGACGTTCATTTTCTTAGAGCCCGTATTGAATTTTTGAAAGGAAATTATGAGCGTTCTTGGGAAATTCTTCAAAAGGTAAGCGGTAATTTCAAGGAAATAGCTGATTTCAAAAAACTAGTCAATGCCACTCGCCAAGCAGCAAAAAATTTTATCACTCATGAAACAGAGCATTTTATTATCCGCTACGAAGAGGGACCGGATGAAGTGCTTCTTTTATACGCAAAGGAAGTGCTAGAAAAATCTTACCGCGTATTGGGAGAAATTCTCGAGTATTACCCTCAGGATAAAATACTCATAGAAATTTATCCCGACCGGGAACCATTTTCTAAGATCTCTCCCCTTACCTTGCAGGATATTCTAACATCAGGGACTGTTGCTCTTTGCAAATATAATCGCATTATGGCGATCTCTCCCGGATCACTAGTTCGGGGTTATAACTGGATGGACACACTGAGCCACGAATTTGTGCACTATCTTCTCACCAAAAAAAGTCGAAACCGTCTACCCCTTTGGGTGCACGAGGGAATAGCAAAAATGCTTGAGAAAAGATGGCGCAATGACCCAAAATATATGTCTCCTATTATGGAAACCATACTGTCAGGCGCACTAAAAAATAACTATAGAGTAGAATTAAAAGATATGATGCCTTCCCTGGCAAAATTAAAAACAGCTAAAGATGTCCAACTCGCTTACGCAGAGGTATCTACCATGATGGAATACCTTGCCGAAAAGAAGGGAATCAAAATTTTCTCGAGGTTACTCGAGGATCTCGCCATAGGAAAAACTTTTGAGGACAGTTTTCTTGCAAGAGTTGGAACGAACCAGAGCAGCTTTCAAAACAAATGGGAAACATGGGCTAAAAAGAAAGAATTAAAATATATTCCCGGAGTCACTGCTTTGAATAAAGAGTTTAAGAGCAAAAACGAATTAGAGCCTGAAAAAGATTTTAAAGGAATGAGCACAAAGCGAGCTCGAGACTTGACCTTTTTGGGTGATATCCTAAAGTCACGCGACCATTATATGGCTGCCATCCTTGAATACCGAAAAGCCAAAAAAGAATCGAAAACGCATTCACCAATTTTATTCAATAAACTTGCGAGCACTTATATTCAAACACGAAAATACAATGAAGCGGAATTAATATTAAAAGAAAGCCTGGAGTATTATCCAGATTTTCATACTACACTCTCGAACTTGGGTGAACTTTATTTTATTAGTGAGAGGTATGGTGCTGCACAAAAATATCTGGAAAAAGCAGTACTAATCAACCCCTTCAATCCGTTCATCCATACAAGATTGATAGATTTATATGACCGTATGAAAATGCCCGAAAAAAAGAAATTACAAACCAAGCTGTTCAGCTTTATAGATTGAGGTTTTCTGAATGGAAGATTTAGAACTAGCGCAAGAACTACTTAACGCTAAAAAAAATGTTGTTGCTGAAATTCAAAAGGTAATTATCGGTCAAGATGAGGTAATCGAAAACCTATTAACCGCACTGTTTTCAAACGGACATTGTCTTTTTGTCGGAGTCCCGGGACTTGCCAAAACCCTATTGGTCAGCACATTAGCCCAAGTACTAAACCTAGGGTTTAGCCGAATCCAATTTACTCCCGACCTGATGCCATCTGATATAACAGGAACCGACATCCTGCATGAAGACTCAGTATCCGGAAAAAGATCCTTTCAATTCATAAAAGGTCCTGTTTTTTCTAATATAATTTTAGCTGATGAAATCAATAGAACACCGCCAAAAACACAAGCCGCTCTCCTTCAGGCAATGCAAGAAAAACAAGTAACCGTTGGCAGCAATACCTACCCACTTCCTGCACCCTTTCTGGTTTTTGCAACGCAAAACCCCATTGAGCATGAAGGAACCTATCCCCTACCGGAAGCTCAGTTGGATCGCTTTATGTTCATTATTAATGTTGCGTATCCAAAAAAAGAAGAAGAAATAAAAATAGCCCTTTCTACCACTTCTGGGCAGTTAACGAATTTAAAGCCTATTTTAAAGGCAGACGAAGTTTTAAAATTTCAAGATCTAGTACCACGCGTACCAGTTTCTGAACATGTTGCTCGTTATGCAGTTGAGTTAGTTCAGAATACTCGGCCTCAACAAAATGGGAGCGCACCTGATTTCGTCAAAGAGTGGATTGATTGGGGAGCTGGTCCGCGGGCATCTCAATATCTTATTTTAGGAGCTAAAGCCAAGGCCCTGATGGATAACCGAGTTGCAATTACTATTGAAGATGTTAAATCCGTTTCACGCCAGGTTCTGGAACATCGGATCATCTTAAACTTCAAAGCAGAAGCAGAAAGCATTAAAGTAAAAGATGTGATTGAGAAACTTTTGGAAACTATTAAGACTTAAACCCTAAGTAGATTTAACAACAAGCTTTGCTATTTATTTTTATATAGATTGCCCACACGGAAATCCCCTCTATCTGCCTGATCAATACTTGTTTGACGAGTATCTTCGTCATCGAGCTTGCCCAAGGCTTCGGATACTTCTGCCTGGTAGTTTTTTACTTTCTGATAAAGCGGATGCTTGATATCCAACTTCAGGTTAGTCAGAGCGGCGGTGAACTCGCCAGTACCATCTGGTGTCAGCTTACAAACCAACTCGCCAGAATTATCATCTCGATATATGTCGGTTACTTCTAAGGGAGTTTTATTTTTTACTTGAAAACCCGTTTCACGTAATAGCGTCAACACCACACCACGTCCATAGACCCTTAGAGGCAAACATTTTAATAATTCTTCTAATAAAGCCTGCGCACTCAAATAACTATCTCCTGATTTTAGAAAAATGTAATTATAAACAAAGTAAAAAATAACTCCAAATAAACCCTTATGAATAAAAATATTCATTTTGACACTTCATACAACCATAATTGTTTAAAGGTCTTTCCCAGTTTTCCGAAAAATAATATAGGAGTTCGGTTAAAAATTTAGGAAATCAGCTATATGCCAGACCTCAAAGATCATCAATGCTTTAAAAAATTATCACATATAAGCCGTCAAAATTTTGTAATACCTTGACAAAGGTCAATAAATTCATTAACTTAGAGGTAGAAAACTTGAGGGTAACCCGAGCCCGTGAATAAATTTTTTCCAGCGATCAATTTAATTCTAGTCCTCACTATCACTGCTATAGGCATCATGTCAGTTCGAATTTGGACACATCCCCCTTTTCCAAATAGGGTGGACGGTACTTCATTAGTGGCATCGCCAAAAGCCCTGAAGAGCTTAGAAGTTACAAGGCCTAATTACAATGCGAAAACAGTATCTCAGGTAATTCAGGCAAATATTTTCCGTCAAGAAAGGAGGGAATATATTCCACCCGTTCTTTCTACTCGGCCAATTGCACCTACAGCCGGCAAAACTGCTTTACCACCACCCAATCTAATTTTAAAAGGGATTTTAATGCTAGGAGGCACAAAAATTGCAATTTTGCAAGGTAGCTATTGGTTAAATAAAGCTAATAAGCCTATACAACAAAAGATTAAGAAAAAAGGCTACTCCATAGGACAAATTGTTGGGAGTTTTGAATTGACAAAAATAGATAAAACCAGTGTGACCCTCGATAATAAAAAAGGTCAAGTGGTACAATTGCGATTGACAAACCGCTCACCCGAAAAGGCTATTCAGCGTTCGGGTACTGCTTTATTTCAAAAAAAGAAGAAAAATGTTCCCATAAGAGCATCTGCTTTAGCTGATTCTTATCGAATTTCAGGAACAAGAACATTTGCTACATCGCCTAAAGACTCGGCTACTTCTCATATTTCAGGAAAATAATACCATGTTGAAAAAAGTAAATCCGGTTGAACGAATTTTGCTTAGGCATGAAAAAATTTCAGAAAAAGTTTTAAAAGAAATTAAAAACAACAACCTGCATTCCGGAAACTATATGGGAAAAACTCTGGTAGATCATGGCTATATACATACTCAAACCCTACTGGAAACTCTTAGCACCGAATTAGGCTTGCCTTATATCAAAAAAGATCAATATCCTAACTCTGGACTACCAGTTGAAGGTCTTTCCATTTCTGAGGCTTTTTTGCGAGAAAAAATTATCTTCCCCCTGCAACTCAAAGAGAACAACTTGATTGTTGCCGTATTCGACCCCTTTGATCTTTACACTATCGAAGATTTAAAAGTATCACTTGGAAAGAATATCCGGGTCGTCTTAAGCAGCGAGCAGGATATTTTGGAATCTATAGAGTTGCACTATGGAAAAGGAGGCGGCTCGGCAATGGACCGCATGGTCGGTAATATCAATGACGATGATCTGCATGGTCTAGATTCCATGGATGAAAATACTGAACACATACGGGATATGGCTTCCGAAGCTCCAGTCATTAAACTGGTGAATCATATAATCAGTGAAGCTATTGAATCACGAGCTAGTGATATTCATTTTGAACCTTTCGCCGATGAGCTTCTTTTAAGATATCGAATTGATGGTATTCTTCATGAGTTCGATCCGCCTCCAAAGCGTTTAAGCTCTGCCATTACTACCCGCATAAAAATCATGGCAAAGATGGATATTTCTGAACGCCGATTACCACAGGATGGAAGAATAAAATTAAAAATATTAGGTAAAGATATCGATATGCGTGTATCCACATTGCCTACCCTGCATGGTGAAAGCGTGGTCATGAGGATACTCGACCGAGGGAATCTCTTATTAGATCTAAGTCAAATGGGTTTCCCTAAAAAAGTTCACGAAGAACTTGAAGCATTAATTCTCAAACCTTACGGAAAACTATTAGTAACTGGTCCTACAGGTAGCGGAAAAACAACAACGCTTTATGCAGCTTTGAGCAAGATCAACACCCCAAATAAAAAAATAATTACTGTTGAAGACCCAGTGGAATATCAAATGCGCGGCATCAATCAGATACATGTAAAACCTCAGATTGGGCTCAACTTTGCCAGTGGATTACGGTCTATAGTGAGACAGGACCCAGATGTAATAATGGTTGGAGAAATTCGTGACCCGGAAACGGCTGAGATTTCTATTCAAGCCGCTTTAACAGGACATTTAGTTTTTAGCACAGTTCATACAAATGATGCTGCAGGTGCAATTACAAGATTGCTCGACATGGGTATTGAAAATTTCCTTATTTCTTCAGCATTGTTAGGCGTACTTGCGCAAAGATTGGTAAGGGTTATTTGCCCTGATTGTAAAGAGGAAAAACCTTTAGCACCAGCACTTCGCGCAGAGATGGGACATCTTGGGAAAGAAGATATTAAAGTTTATCACGGTAAAGGTTGTAAAGCATGTAGCCAAACAGGATTTCGAGGTAGATGCGGAGTTTATGAATTATTGGTCATT
>Ga0209034_10001021_pt1 | contig 13864 bp, 11 predicted proteins | sample MarorgKNORR_S2LV_2_FD_188219 | JGI IMG/M metagenome (GOLD analysis project Ga0209034, IMG submission 188219) | Marine microbial communities from the Southern Atlantic Ocean, analyzing organic carbon cycling - 250m_A/KNORR_S2/LV (SPAdes) (version 2) | ecosystem: Environmental > Aquatic > Marine...
ATGAAAGCATAGAGGGTCTCGAGACTTCCAAGAAGATAGATAAATATGATTTTACTGAAATAGATATTGTATGCGCAAAGAAAGTTTTTGAGAAGGAAAACCCCGAGGGATATGCTGCTTGGCAGGCTCAGGTAGCCCAGGAAGAGGGAGATAAGCGGTTGGCAGCAGCAGCCAAAAATCAAGCCAAAAATGAGAAGCTCATAAAAAGGCACCTTGATAAAAATAAATGCGATGGCGCTGGACTACTCGGTGGAGAGTTTAGCGATAATTTCTATCTGCTACAGCATAGCATCCGCAAACCAGCCCGGAGCGGCACGATTGGCGGCGCCACAACTTTAGTAAAAGGCTTTGGTTGGAGCGATTCCATTGAGCACTGCGATACGTCGTGTGACTCCAAAGAGGAAGCAAACAAATGCAAAAGGGATTTTTGCCAAGCCACCGAGAGGGGTTGCTTGTACCCAACCCATGATGGGAGTAGGGACCTGCGATTTAAAGGATCGATTATAAACGTCAGGAACAAGCCAAATAAATGCAGAAATTCTTGGAAGCGGAAACACATGCCAAAATATTGTCAACAACTTCTAAGGGTAGGAGATTGGATACCAGGCAGAAAAGACGAGGCCGTTGCAGAACCACAATCTCCCTGTACAAACGAAGAGTGGAAAGTTTATTTAGAATTTGAAGCGCAAAAGGATCGAATAGACAAAACTAATGCTACGGGTCTGGGTGATTCGTACACCGCAGGAACCGAAGGCAATTGCATGCAAGGCGAATTAGCAGGCCTAGTTGGAAGCGCAGCATGCGATAGGGCGCCTGAAAAATTGTCGGGTGGTGGATACATGTATACCTTACCCGGCAACTTTAGGCAATGCCCTGATTTTGGTTCGCGACCAGGTAGATGATAAGTCATTCGATTTAGGGCAGTCTGGTAGCGCATAAGGCTGGGGAAGGAATACCCATGCTATTTTGTTACTCAGAAAAAATATAAATAGGTGCTAATCGGGACTGTGAGAATAACGCAGCAACTAAGAACTAGCTGCTAAATTATTTTGCCGGAAGAGCTATGAGAAGATACTTTGCTTGAGTTTTTGGGGCTATTTCTAGCCCCTTAGGCTCAAAGCTTTACTCTATTCCTGACTTACCTTAACAAAGCTGATCCCTTCATTAAGTTGTATCTATCTCAATAACTTTTATTGATTCTATTCAATACGAGATTTTAAGCCTCATCGCTTAAAGCAACTACGAATGTGTAAACCACAAATAGGATCGCGCATATAATTATTAGAGGGATAACCCATTCCATAACACTACCTCCTCCATTCTAGGATATTATTAAAAAGTGAATTTTAATTGGGTGGAACAGCTAAACTAGAATGGCGGCTTGTCCATTTGGAGGTAACCTCAAAAATGAGTTGGTTCAATCATAGCATTTTTCAAAAAAATTAACAGTCCTTTGGGATAGTTTTGAGAAAACCTATAGGCAATTTCTATTTTGAAAAATTTGGAAATTAATAATGAAGAAATACAAATCTAATAAAGTATAAAGATTCAGTTATTTGAATAATATTCATTATGTATTGGTACATTCTAAATGGCCTGTGAGCATCTCTAATATACAAACACAGGCTGAAGACTTTACCAGCAGTTACAGGTTTTAAACTTACATTAAGTTTGGCTGACTTTTTCTCGTAAAAAAATCAGGGGAAACTTAATTGCGTATTTCTTTCAGGAAAGTTCTACAGGGCAGCGGATTTCGAGGTGGTTACCATCAGGGTCCTTAAAATGAACAGACTCCCCTTTCCCCAGGATGAGTGGCCCTCGAAAGGGAATATTATTTTTTTTTAGTTCTTCCATCACCTGGGGAAACCTCTCCCTGCTTGTTCCAAAAGCCATGTGGGCATAGCCATCTTCACTCAGACGATGAATTGCTTCATCAAACTTTAGGTCTATCGACTCAAAAAGATGGATTTTTGCGGCACCTGTGTCCAGCATGGAATGACGAATTTCTTCCTGGTATCGATCGATAACTTTAAAACCGAGGACCTCAGTATAAAAGGCTTCAGCTCTATCCAAATCACGGACATTAACTCCAATATGATGCACGCCATCTAATTTCATATCTCGTGTTTATCCTCTAATTAACCAATTAAAAAGGTTTATTTTTACACAAAACTCTTGGGGCGATCGATTGGATTGCCTGTATCCAATTTAATTTGTTAGCGTTATTGCATGAAATTTATACAATTGAGATGTTTACAGTGTATATCGTTTTTCAACTGACTTGAAAATTCCCTAGCTTGAACCCTGAAACTATTTTGTCATAAATCTATAGAAAATTAATAATTTTACTAAAATTTTTTAGGATTTAATTTGCAGGATTTTTTAAGTTACTATAGTTTAATAAGAGTACGTATTTACACAAGCAATCCGTAAGCAAAGGCTGTTAAGAATAGAAATTAAATAGCGTTGCTTATGTAAGCTTTTAATAGTTCTGGTCTGGTTAAATTTTTTATCTACATTTAAAGGAGTTACCGATGAAAAAATTATCTACCGTTTTAGCCATATTTACAGCATCTATGTTTTCTTTATTTTTCCTTTCAGCAAATGCTTTTGCTGGCGAGGGACCAATGAAACTTCCTGAAAATGCAAAAGCAGATGCCAAGATGCATAATAAAGAAGGGATCAAGCATTGGGGGATGGGGCATCACGACGAAGCCTTGAAACACTTTAAGGAGGCATCCAAAATAGATGGTTCTTCTGGAGAAATCCATTTCAACGAAGCAATTTCCTACGATAAATTGGGGCAGCACGGAGTGGCGACTAAGCATTTTGGTGTTGCTAAAAAGAAAGCAAGCGGAAAAAATAAAGAGAAACTTTTAAAATCTAAAATTTTGAATGGCCATCTCGGTCACTAATCAAAACTGTTTTAGCAAGGGGTCGATAACTCGGCCCCTGTTTCAATTCCTGCAAACCCTGCCTTAAAATCTCCGAAAGGAGTTTGCCGTGAAAAACTTAAAATATATCCTGGCCGTATTATTTTTTTCATCTATTGCATCATGTGTCTCTACTACGGATTCTGCCTTAAAACTTCCTGAAGGAGCAAACGCAGAAGCTAACCAGCATAATGAGGAAGGCATCTCACATTACAATCAAGGACATTATGATACAGCGTTAAAACATTTTCACATGGCATCCGAAGTTGATCCAAGAATTGGAGAATCACACTACAATGAAGCAATTTCACTGGATGCACTAGGGCGGCATGGCGATGCCACAAACCACTTTTTCGTTGCAAGAAAATACGCAAAAGGAAATCTAAAGATTCTTGAGTCCGTGATCCTAAACGCACATGCTCCGATGAAAAGAGAAGGTTCTTAGCAGCAGTCTTTTAAAATAGATCGAATAGAAAATCCCTCTAAAAACCCACCTTTTTATTAGCAGGAACTATCAGGTTAAATTCTGATCTCATATCTATGAACCCGTTTTTACCTAAATTTTGTGTTATTCTTACTGCTATAAAATTTAAATCTAAGGTTTATAAACTATGCGAAATTGGTTCATGCTTTCATTAGTGGGGCTAGATCAACCCAGCATTGTTGCGAAGTTGAGTTCGGGTCTTTGTAATAATGGCTGTAATCTTGGCGAGTCCTCCATGGGTCGTTTGGGAAATTATTTTACTATTATGCTGATGGTCGAACATGAAGGCGATAAAAAATCACTTGAAACTATTATTTCATCTGTCTGTGATCCCCTAAACCTGGATTCTCACCTGATAAAACTAGAAGATGGCAATCAACAACACTTTGAACCCGATGTACGGATAAGCCTGTTTGCCGAGGACAGATTAGGGGTTGTGGAGGATGCCACGGTACCCTTGGCAAATGCGGGGTTAAACATTCTGCACCTTGAATCCAACCTTGGAGAAAACGATACAGCGGTAACCTATTTTATTCATCTAGAGGGAACTTTGTCGAAGGGACTCACACCGATCTACGGTGTTTTGGAGAAGTTGGAGGAGAAGAAAGGAATCAAGTCCCATCTCATTCCGGTTAATCGTTCAGGTATTTCACAAGTTTAAGAAAGAAAATGCGGAGCGGGAAAAGCAGCCTTATAGCAGATCATCGCCTCCACCGCTGATCATGATTTTACCTTCATCTTCAAGTTTCTTACAGACTGCAATGATTTTCTGCTGGGCTTGTTCTACATCACTTCTCTTCGTCGGGCCCATAGCTTCCAAGTCGTCTTGAAGCATGGTTGCAGCGCGCTCGGACATATTGTTATACAGTTTTTCTTTTAGATCATCGGAAGCGGCTTTTAATGCAATTACAAGATCGTCTGTATTGATTTCCTTCATAAGTGCCTGAATTCCATTGTCATCAATTTTGAGGATATCTTCAAAGGTGAACCGAAGGTTTCGGATTTCATTTGCAAGATCTTGATCGATTTCATCCATCGAAGTAAGAATTTCTGTTTCAACCTGGCGGTCCAATGTTCCCATTACCGCCGCCGCAACTTCAACACCGCCCAGCTTATTTCCAGAAACCGCACCCGAGGTTCTAAACTCCGCCTGTAAAGCTCGGTCCAGTTCACGTATTACGTTTGGGGAAACCCTTTCAAGAGTCGCCAACCTATGAACGATTTCCATCCTTTTTTCTTCAGGAAGCTCACGGATAGTTGCACTCGCCACAGGCGGATCCAGATGCGCCAGAATTATGGCCGCGGTTTGGGGATGTTCATTGATAATAAAATTAGAGATGATTTTGGGGTCAAGCATACGAACGGTTTCCAATCCACCGCCCAACTCTTCGCCCGGAGTTGTAATATTATTAAGAATGTCTGTTGCTTTTGCCGGGTCCATTGCCTGCATAAGGGCTGTTTTGAGAAATTCCACGCCTCCTATGCCCAATCCTCCGCCGCCGGATTCCAATAATTCAAAAAATTCTTTAGTTACGGCATCCATGACTTCAATATCCACATCTCCTACCGCGGACATATAATTTCCCACACTCTGAATTTCGCGCTCTTCAAGGTTGGATAGAACAGCTGCCGCGACGTCCTCTCCCAAACTCATCAATAAAATTGCTGCTTTTTCAGGTCCCGAATATTCTTTTGCCATGGCCTTTAAATTCGCATCCGTTAATAATTACTATAGTAATATTACTCGCAACACACTAAGTGTCAATATCATTTCCCAATTTTGTTAACCCATAAACCGTGTTTACAATGTCTTTGAATCACTCTGAAATCTTTAAAATATAATAATTTATGTAATTGTAGAATTCTGGTAAAACTGTAAACTGACAAATAAATGTTTGCTTTTAAAGACTTATCGTCAACTTATTATTAAATATTTAGCTTGTGAGCTTAAGAATCGCAGATTTCTTTATTGGGGCCCTTTCGGGTGCTTTGATGGCGTTTTGTACTTATCTTGTCGTCTCCCCAAATTTGAATATGCTGCTTGGAATGCTACTAGGCGGGCTGATTGGGATGAGTTTAATGATGATTTTGATGGTTCTTTTGATGCCTTTTTGCGGTGCTTTTGAGGTTATGATCCCGCTTCATATAAATGCAATGCTGGTAGGCATGCCGGCAGGAATGTTGTCCACCCTCCCCTCCCTAGCATTATTTGACGTCACCTTGGGAGGAACGGTAATAGGATTTTTCGTTGCGTTACAGGTTTATCTATCTAACAAGCGGCTGACAGAGTTATGAAATCAAAAAAACAGTCTTATGATCGAGTGGCCAAATTTTTTGATTTTCTAAGAAAAGGCGATATGCGTCGCTGGAATATCCATCAAAAATCGCTTTTCGAAAACCTGTCCGGAGAAGTTCTATATATCGGAATAGGAACCGGACTCGAAACTGTAAACTTTCCCGCTGACCTGAAGATAACCGCCATCGATATTAGCGCCGCCATGCTCAAACAATCCAAAACAAGAGCTAAAAGCTATCCAGGAAAAATAAACCTTTGCCTTATGGATGCAGAATCCTCTGCTTTTCGAGATCACAGTTTTGATAGCGTGGTTACCGTTTGTGTACTCTGCTCGGTTAAACACCCAGTAGCTTGTCTTGAAGAAATCAAAAGAGTTCTAAAGCCTGAGGGTAAACTGGTCATGTACGAGCATGTGCTAAGCAAGAATCCACTTTATGCCATCGCCCTTAAAACCATGTCGAATTTAACCGAGTTTTTGGAAGGTACTTATTTAGACCGGGACACCGTATGCAATGCAGAGAAGGCAGGGTTTAAAATCTTCTCCCATAAGAACGTTTACCTTGATATTGTAAAAGCTCTCATTGCAAAACCAATTTAACCAGATTGCTCTTTTGAAGTTTCTTCTTTGCCAGGTTCTTCTTTATAGAATTCAAACTCGCAATTGGAATAAATAAAGTTCATCGTCTTTTGTCCCAACAGCTTAGTCGTCGTTTGACTCAAAGATTCCGGGTTTGACATAATTCGCTTTTGAATATCTTCAACTTTTTGTTTAGTTTGTTCGGCTAGCAACTCATATTCAGCTTCCATATCCTGTTGGGTAATATGGATATTCTCTACCTGCGCGATAGATTCGAGAGCCAGATACCCTTTCGTATTGAAAATGGCCTTTTCTCTCCACTCAACCATCGCTTTTTCAGGTTCAAAGCCAGAGTCCTCTATCTTCATACCCGATTGGGCAATCTGGAACTTGGTTCCTTCAATCATGAATTTCAGTTCACGTTCAATAATGGATTCAGGTGGTGCGACATCTGATTCCTTAACCAACATATTAAAAATATCTTCTTTTATTCTAAGTTCTTCTTGTTGGTCTTTATGACTTTGAAGGTCTACCTTAATAGCTCTTTGCAACTCGTTCACTGTATCGAAACCTTCACGCTTGGCAATCTCAGTAGTCAACTCCGGAAGTCCTAATTGTTTAACTTCCTTTATTTTGATTTTAAATGTAGCGCGATCATCTTCCTGTTCTTCGCTGGCACCGGGAATAGGGAAGCTGACACGACGGGTTTTATTGTTCCAATTGGGAGGAAGAATAACCTTTATCTCAAACTCCTCCCCCGCCTTATGACCTATCAGTTGGTCTTCAAAACCATCCAGCATTTTCTTGTCACCTATACGCAACTCAAAGTCATCCGCTTTTTCATTTTCCATCGGCTGATCCTTGACGAAGCCCCGGAAATCTATTTTTAAAATATCTCCATTAACAGCGGCGTAATCTGCTGGCATTAAATCTAATGAACCATGTCGGCTAAGAACCTTCACCAGGGTCTCTTTTACTTCTTCCTCGTTAACAACCGCCTCTTTTTTCTTGAATTTTAAACCTTTGTAATTCTTAATTTTAATATCTGGCTTAACCTCAAGAATGACAGAAAACTTTAGAGGTTCATCTTTTTTAATATCCTGTAAACCCGTATGGTCTATTTCCGGCTGGCCCGTGGGACGCAGTCCCGTTTTGTGGAGAGCTTCTTCATAGTATTCTTGCATCAACTCCTGGAACATCTGCCCAAATGATTGCATGGGAACTTGTTTTTCTAAAACCTTTTGCGGAATTTTACCGGGTCTAAAACCCGGCATCTTCATTTCCCGGTTCAATTGTTTATAAGCGTCATTAATTCGCTTAGACACCACCTCTTCGGGAATAGTTATATTAAGCTTACGTTTCTGCTCTTCTAATTCTTCTACGTCGTAATCCATCATTTCGCCTTTAAATTTTCTTACTTAATTAGGTTGAAGCTCTCCGTATTTTTCAAGAATCATTTGATCAATTTCTTTTTTTAACTGTGCGAGAATTTCTTCATAGGAAAAGGAACCCAATGTCTCCGTACCTTTTTTTAAATTAACTCGCGTCGGCCCACACCAAAGACCTAAATCTGCATCATCGGTTTCCCCCGGTCCATTTACCCGGCAACCCATCACAGCAATGGTTAGTTTGTATTTTTCTGCGTATTCTGTCATTTTGCGGACATCCTGCGCGAGGTCTACAAATTTATCATTTTCGACGCGGGAGCAACTCGGACAGGCTATGATATTTAGTCCGTCAAGAAAGTTTTCGGGTACCGAACGGAAGCGACCCTCTGAAATATCCTTCAGAAGTTCTCGACCTACATCGATTTCCTGGCCCTTGTCATCATTTGGCAAAGTCAAAGAAACTCGGATCGTATCGCCAATACCAGCCGAAATCAATTGCTCAAAGGCAATACGAGTCTTAATAATACCCTCAGGCGGAAGCCCTGCTTCCGTCACACCTAAGTGCAAGGGCACATCTGGTCTCTCTAAAGCAAACCTTTTATTAGCATCGATTACCTTGTCAGAATCAGAGTCTTTCAACGAGACACAGTAGTTTTCGAATTTCATCTCATCGAGCATCTGGCAATGGTCTACGGCACAACGAACCATGGCCTCTGTAGAATCATCTTTATACTTTTCCTTATAATCAGGATCCACCGAGCCGCAGTTGACACCGATTCTAATAGCACAATCATTTTCTCTTGCCGCTTCGACAATAAACTCTACTTTTTCTCTTATTGTTTTTTCTTTTTCAAGGTGGAATAAGTGGCCGGGATTGTAGCGAATCTTATTTACCCATGGAGCAACAAGGGGTGCTAGCTTATAATTTTCCTGTAAATCAACAGACCAGGTACTGTCTGGAAATTTTTTCCTCAAAACTTTTAAAGCTTCAACATCTTTTTCGTTATCAACGGCGATTCGTATAACATCCGCTTTAGCTTTTTCAAGTACTTCTATCTGTCTTGCAGTTGCATCCAAATCTTGAGTTTGTGTCGCGGCCATACTTTGAACAGCAATTGGAGAATCCCCTCCAATCACTACATTACCAATGCGAATCTTTCGAGTCTTTCTAGGCTGCATTATTTTATCTTTTCTAATTTAGGATAGTTTTTAGGTAAAAATACTGAGCATGAAACAAAATTTAAACGGCCTAAATCTGCCTGGTTGAAGCAGACCCGGTCACTCTGCTTTAAGTTTGGCAGACTAACCTGAGACCATTGAGCCCCAAGATTAACAAATAAGGCATACCATAACAAGGCAGAGATTGAATCAAATATACATTATTATCTAAAACAAACCGGTTGACCCACTTGCCGGCAGGAATGTTAAGATATTATTAGAAAATGAAATCCTGTCACTGAATCGAGATATATAAATCATGAGAATTATTTTAAATACAACCATCGGGTTGCTGTTTTTTGCGCATCAGGTAATGGCAGCACCTCATCACGGGCTCTCCTTATATGGCCCTCAAGGTCTTAAATACAAACAAGGCGAAACTTATATATATGCTAATCCAGAGGCACCCAAAGGTGGAAATCTGACACTGGCGGATTTTGGTGCATTTACCAAATTGAACCCCGGATCTTTGAAAGGTGTCCCCGCTCCAGGCATTGGTCAGCTCGTTTTCCAAAATGCCATGGACAGTTCTGCCGATGATAATGAGCCCTTTTCACAATATGGGAATCTGGTAGAAAAAGCAGAAGTTTCAGATGACCATTTATCATTAACTTATTATCTATATAAACAGGCAAAGTTCTCCGATGGACATCCCTTAACCGCAGACGATTTCGTTTTTTCTTTCAACCTGATTCAAGACCCCCAGTACCACCCAATTTATAAAGAGTATTTTAAAGATATAAAATCTATTGAAAAAATTAATGAGCATACGATCCGTTACCATTTTGCGGTCCATAATCAGGAGTTACCATTGATCACCGGGCAAATGATCATATTCCCCAAGCATATTTATGACGCTAAGGGAAAATCCTTTGGTTCGGATTTTGATGATATGGCTGTAGGAAGCGGCCCCTACACAATAGAAAAATACGAATATGGAAAATATATCAGTTACAAACGCAACCCTAACTGGTGGGCGAAAGATATTGCTGTCAATAAAGGACGATACAATTTTGATCGTGTCACCTATAAAATTTATCTTGATCCGGTTGCGCAACGCGAAGCTTTCAAAGGTGGAGAATTCGACATGCAACTGGTAAATAGCTCCCGCGACTGGGCATTAGACTATAAAGGAGATTTTGTAAAAAAAGGTTACTACCTAAGACAGGAATTCCCGCATACGCGTATTGCGGGAATGCAAGGGTTTGCCATGAATACGCGAAATAAAATCTTCAAATCCCGCAAAGTACGTGCGGCACTGGCAATGGTTTTTGATTTTGAATGGAGCAACAAAAATCTTTTCTATGGGCAATACACTCGAAATGATTGTTATTTTGACAACAATCCTGAAATGAAAGCCCAAGGAGTTCCCGAAGGCGAAGTAAAAGCTATACTCGAATCACTGCGTAAAAAATATAAGAAGTTCGTTCCCAAGACTGTCCTCACAAAACCGTTAGGTGCTCCGGGACAAGGATTATCTGCTGAAAGAAATCTCAAAGTGGCAAATTCTCTTCTCGACTCCGCGGGTTGGAAGATCGGAAGTGATGGGATTCGAAGTAAGGGGAATAATCGTATGGAATTTGAACTTCTGTTAGCTGGCCCCGGGTTTCAGCGAATCGCAGAACCCTATAAGAATAATTTGAAAAAAGTGGGTGTAAAACTGGATATCAAGGTTGTCCAGGTCGCCGAATATGAGGAGCGTCTGCGAAACTTTAAGTTTGGGATGATCGTCGCCGGTTATCCACAAAGTCGTTCCCCAGGCAACGAACAAAGATATATGTGGAGCAGTGACGCCGCCGAAACCCCGGGAACAAGAAACTATATGGGCATTAAAAATCCAGCTCTTGACGAGTTAATAGAAAAGATTGTCTCAGCAAAAACACGGAAACATCTAGTATTAAACATTCAAGCATTGGATAGGATACTCACCCATCAATATTACATGGTGCCGCATTGGTATATCGCATATGACAGAGCAGTTTACTGGAATAAATTCGGCAGACCAAAAATAAACGCCTCACAAAGTTTAGTTATTAATAATGTTCTGGAATGGTGGTGGTTGGATAAAGCGAGGGCAAACAAACTTAAAAAAGCACGCACAGCCGGAACTACTCTCAATTGAAACTTTACTTTGTGAAACTCTTCAAATGAATCCTATATTCTCTTTCGCTGATATTATTTTAATATGACCTCATACATTATACGTCGTCTGCTCTTGATGTTTCCGACCCTGATCGGGATTATCACCATCACCTTCATCGCAACCCAGTTTGTGCCTGGTGGTCCTATTGATCAAATGAAGTCTCTATTAATGGGCCATGGAAACACTCTCACCGAAGCAGGTGGAAATGCCATGACAGGACCAGCCAGTAAGCAAAGAGAATTGGACCCAAAACATTTTGAAGAGCTTAAAAAGATTTATCACCTTGATAAACCACTTTGGGAAAGGTACTTGAGAACATTCATATGGTACTCGCCGCAAAACAAAAATTCGCCTTTTCTCGAATCTGTTTTCAAGTACGATAATTGGGAAGGGTTTCTGGTTTTTAAATTTGGAAATTCATTTTATAGAAATAAATCCGTTTTATCTTTGATTAAAGAAAAACTTCCTGTTTCCGCTTCATTGGGTGTCACCAGTTTTTTTCTAACCTATACCATTTGCATTATCCTGGGCATCGCTAAAGCAGTAAAAAACGGTACCCGTTTTGACACAGGCACAAGTCTGATTGTGTTAATAGGTTATAGCGTACCGGGCTTTGTGCTTGCTATTTTTCTTATAGTCCTTTTGGGTCCGGGTGATGGAGCTATAACACATCTTATACCAATAGCAGGATTAACCTCTGCGGGTACTCCTGGCTATGAGAGCTGGACATTGTGGGAAAAGCTTTTGGATTATCTACATCATCTTGCAGCACCACTTTTCTGCTATGTACTCGGCGGCTTCGCAACTTTGACTCTACTGACTAAGAATGCTTTCTTGGAAGAAATGCGGAAGCAATATGTCCTAACAGCACGTGCCAAAGGCTTACCGGAAAAAAAAGTACTTTTTAAACATGTACTGAAAAACTCACTTATTCCATTGGTCACTGGTTTTCCTCTTGCCTTTCTAGCCATGTTCTTTACCGGATCACTCTTGCTTGAGCAGATTTTTACTCTAGACGGACTCGGATTACTTTCTTATCAAGCGGTAATACAAAGAGATTATCCTATTGTTCTCGGAACCCTTTTCATTTTTTCATTGATGGCATTGATTGGTCAATTGTTGACCGACCTATCCTATGTCTTGATAGATCCTAGAATATCTTTTGACGAATCCCAGGGATAATATGCTGCGTTTAAATAAAGAATGGAAAACGAAGCTGGACATTTTTAGAAATGACCGGAGGGCTTATTACAGTTTTTTAATATTAGCTTTCCTTTTTTTCATCTCTCTCCCCGCAGAGTTAATTTGTAATATCAGACCGATATTACTTGTAGTAGATGGAAAATCTTATTTTCCTATCGTAATTACTTATAGCGAAAAAGACTTTGGTGGCGTTTTACCTAGCGAACCCGATTACAAATCAAAAAATTTTATTAATCTTTTAAGTGGCATAGAATCCAGTTCTATTTATACAGAAGAAAAAGGTTTGGGCCTAGACCTTGGAGACTTCGAGGACGAGGAAGATGAATCAACCCCTGTAATACAAAACCAACCCGAACCGACAAACAATTCCCCAAGGGAATATTCGATGTTTTGGCCTCCAGTACGTTATGACTATAAATATATTCCCACAGAATCGACCACGGGTAATGTCGTACTCGCTGCACCCTACCCGACTGAGACCCATGACGGGGATGGCTTCCATCCATCTTCCTGGGAAGATGGTCATTATTTAGGGACCGATGACCGCGGCCGAGATGTGCTAGCGCGTTTGGTTTATGGATTCAGAATATCCATGCTATTTGGAGTTTCTCTTGCCATAACGGGAACCCTGATTGGATGCCTGATTGGTGGAACTCAGGGGTTTTTTGGTGGATGGGTTGATCTTTCAGGACAAAGAATAACGGAAATCTGGGGGTCGATCCCTCGACTTTATATCTTGATTATTCTCAGCTCATTTTTAGTACCTTCAGCTCTACTCCTCTTTTTAATTTTAAATCTGACCGCATGGATGGGGATAGCTGCATACATACGTGCGGAATTTTTAAAAATAAGAAATTATGAGTTTGTCAAAGCAGCAAAAAGTCTGGGGGTTTCGAATTTTACAATCATGCGCCGCCATATTTTACCCAATGCCTTAACCCCGGTCGTAACTTTTTTTCCCTTTGAGGTAACAGCAGGAATTCTGGCATTGGTTAGCCTCGATTTTTTAAATCTTGGTGTACCCAGTCCTGCGCCAAGCTTGGGGGAACTGTTGGCTCAAGGGAAAAATAATCTCCATGCGATATGGATATTACTACCCACATTCATAACTCTTAGCTTAACGATCACACTCCTTACCTTTGTAGGGGAAGGAATAAGAAACGCATTCGATCCACGAAAAACTCTTTAAAAAAATGCTTTTATCTGTCAAAAACCTCTCTACTCATTTTAATGTCGGGCGCGGACAAATTGCCCGGGCCGTAGATGGAGTTTCTTTTGATCTGGAGCAAGGTAAAACCCTGGCATTGGTCGGTGAGTCAGGTTGCGGGAAAACACAAACAGCGTTTTCCATTATCAAACTGATTGCAGAAAACGGCTTTCATCCTTCAGGAAAAGTTTTTTTCGAAGACCGTGACCTATCCAAACTCGACCAGGAAGAAATGCGTTTATTACGTGGTAATGATATCGCCATGATCTTTCAAGAGCCTATGACCTCCCTCAATCCTCTTTTTCGAATTGGTGATCAATTGCAGGAGCCCTTAAAACAACATATGAAAATTGCGGAGAGCGAGTCTCGCAACCGTGCCATTGACTTACTGGATCGTGTTGGGATTCCTGATCCT
>Ga0209034_10001022_pt1 | contig 13849 bp, 14 predicted proteins | sample MarorgKNORR_S2LV_2_FD_188219 | JGI IMG/M metagenome (GOLD analysis project Ga0209034, IMG submission 188219) | Marine microbial communities from the Southern Atlantic Ocean, analyzing organic carbon cycling - 250m_A/KNORR_S2/LV (SPAdes) (version 2) | ecosystem: Environmental > Aquatic > Marine...
AGCCTTACCTGGCCAAGGAACATATATAGCACCTGCCACAGGTATCCCCTTGTACAACACACCTATCGAAGAAGCGTATATGGGTATGCCGTTCATAAAGTTTGTGGTGCCATCTAAAGGGTCGAGAACCCACAATATATCTGCAGCATGTTCGTTCAGATTTTCTGAATTTTCATCCTTCGTCTCTTCTCCTAGTATCCCATGTGTAGGAAAGATTTTGTTGATCTCCGATTCAAGGTATTCTTGAGTGCTAAGATCAGCAGAAGTGACGGGATCTCGTTGTAGAGTGTCTTTAAATTGAACGGAGATTTTTTTACCAAATTGGTCAGCCAGTATTTTGCCAGCCCCTTCTGCGAGCCGGACTGCTTCTTTGTGGATATCGTCCAGTAGGGTTACCTCTATATCCATATTATTAATGTTATTCCTAACGTAAGTATTATTGGAGCTAAGTATAACATTAAGCACACTTACAACATTAAATTGGCTACTGGATTCAGCTCTGCTATAATCCGCTGCAGTTTGAGATTTAACAGATGAGCGAATATATCTGGTATGTTCCTTAAATACTATTAGGTATGTTTAATGATCAATCCCTAAAAGGAGACCGATTCAATGGATTTAGAATTACAGGGTAAAGTTGCAGTAATAGGCGGAGCTAGTCAAGGTCTAGGAAAAGCTTGCGCTGACGTATTAGCTGAAGAGGGAGCTAAGTTGGTTCTCTGTAGTCGAACGAAAGATACACTGGATAAAACGGCGGAAGAAATTCGAGATGTAAGCGGTGCAGAGGTTCTGACGTTCGCTGGTGATTTAGAGGACTACGATACTATAAAAGAATTGATAAACACTGCGGTGGGCCATTATGGCAAAATAGATATTATGGTAAATAACTCTGGTGGGCCACCATTAGCTCGGTCATCCAACGCGACCGAAGAACAATGGGAAACTGCTGTGCAAAGATCTTTATTTTTCTTCGCTAGAATGTCGAGAGAGGCTATACCTCATCTTAAAGAACAGGGAGGCGGGCGAATAATTAATATTCTCGCTAGTAGTGTGTATCAACCTATCCCTAATCTCGCTCTGTCTGGAGCAACGAGAATGGGAGTAGTAGCCTTTGCCAAGAGTTTATCTGATGAAGTTGGTAAAGACGGAATACTGATTAATAACGTGTGCCCTGGATCAATTTTGACAGAACGTATGTTATCCAACGTCACAAACCGTGCAAATGAGCTTGGAACATCAGTAGAAGAAGGTCTTTCAGCCAGGGCGTCAGAGACTGCGGTGGGAAGGATAGGCGATCCTAAAGAGTTGGCGTATTTGGTCGCGTTTTTGGCATCAAGCCGATCTAGTTATATTACTGGAACTACTATGTTAGTAGATGGTGGGCTTGTCAGATCAGTATTATCTTAGGCGAGACTATCTGCCTTGGTAGGATATGTAAATGAGAAATCGTCCTGGGCCCCCTGCTGATCCGGAAGATGCGGAAGGATTTAACGATCGCGGTAATCGATATAGCCGCAATGGAGTATATGATCAGGCTATATCAGATTACACGCAAGCCATTGAGTTAGATGAGAGCTTCGCAGAAGCTTATTTTAATCGAGGCGTTTCTAAATACGAGCTTGGTCTATATGAGGATTCTATAGCCGATTTAACCCAAGCGATCTCATTAAATCCAGAAGATGATAATTATTATGGTCGTAGGTCTCTAGCCTATCTATTCAATGATCAGCCTGACCTCGCTGCAATTGATCAGGATATGTGCGATGAATTACGGAACATCTAGGCAGTTTGTATAAATATAATAGCTGTTAAGCTGGTCTGAAGTACGGAACACTAATTTGATTGTTAGCTTGAATGAACGTCACTTCAACGGACATGCCAATTTGTACGCTAGATGGTTCGCATTCAACGATATTGGTAAACATCTTTACGCCTTCGTCTAATTCGACCAACGCTAATACGTAGGGAACGTCTTGGGCGAATCCGTGAGTTCTGTTCTGATATGTCACCGTATATGTCCATACAGTGCCTTTGCCGGTTGATTTTATCCACTGAATATTGTTTGACCAGCAGTTGGAACATATGCCACGTGGGTAGAACTGGTATTCATCGCAGTCGTCGCACTTTTGTATTACTAGGTCTCCTCTTTTGCACGAATCCCAATACGGTTTAGTTTCACCTACTACGCTCGGTAGAGGTTTATTCCATTCAGGCATATTAGTCCCTCCCTAGAATGACCGTTCCACCACTATGGCGTGATCCCAACGCTCCTCCGGTGCCGTGGCATAAGGCTATATTACAATTTGGTACTTGTCTTGGTGTTCCTTCAAATTGGTGTCTTAGTTGACGGGTAGCTTCTAGAAGAAGAAAAATACCTCTCATTCCTGGGTGATTAGATGACAAGCCACCGCCGTCAGTATTTATAGGGAGTTCTCCGCCGATCTCTATCCTTCCCCCAGATACGAAGTCTCCGCCTTCACCTTTTTTACAAAACCCTAGATCTTCTAGAGTTTCTATGACTGTAATCGTAAACGAATCGTATATCATGGCCATATCAATGTCTTTGTGCGTAACCCCGGCCATAGCAAATGCTGGAGTTGTACTCTGTTTTGCGGCAATTTCTATTAGGTCACGCTTTCCAGCACCTTGGTGTGCTAGAGCTTCGCCTACGCCTAAAACCCAAACGGGGTTTTGTTTACAACTGCGAGCTAACTCAGGGGATGCTACTACGACTGCGCCACCTCCGTCAGTTATTACGCAACAATCTAGCAAATGCAGAGGAGAGGAAATGACTCTTGCATTTACGACATCTTCAACGGTTATCGGAGTCCTGAACAGCGCTTCGGGATTCATGGAAGCATGTTTTCTAGTCGAAACAGCAACCTGTGCAAGTTGCTCAGAAGTGGTTCCATATAAATGCATGTGACGCTGTGCGATCATGGCGTACAGGCCTACGGTGGTAAGTCCGTACAGTTCCTCGAAGCTGTCTGGAGAAGGGTCTAATCTAGGATGTCCAAATCGGGCTACTCCACCTGTCCCTACAGATACGCCTCCAGATCTTGCTAAGCTACTGTAGGTTATTACTGCGCAGTTAATTCTTCCTGCAGCGATGGCGGTTAAGGCGTGGGATAGGTGAAATTCGAATGAGCCTCCTCCTACAGTAGTATTGTCTACATACTTTGGATACATGTTTAGGTAGTCGGCTAGATTTAATCCACTGTTTCGAATGCTGCTGGACGCAGTGAACAATCCTTCAACATCGTTCTTAGTCAATCCAGCGTCTTCGAGCGCTTTTATTACGCTTTCACCTTGTATTTGAAGCTCACTCTTGTCAGGTGAGTATCTGGTTATATGCTCATTGATGCCAACGATCGCGGCACCACGTTTTAGATCGACCATAATTGTTACCTCTTGTGTGATCTATGAAAAGCTGCCCTATAATAAGTGGCTTACATACAGGTGTCAAGGAACAGACATAATAAAAATTTGTCTGTTAGCAGGTTTGGCGGTAATTCGTCGTTATGCCGACTGATTTAATTCATCTGTTATACCTGACAGCAAGACTTGTAGTGTGGATATATTCTCATTGTCGGTAAGACCGAGGTGTAATGGGGTTATAGATATTGAATTGTTCTTAACCGCAAACATGTCCGTCCCTCGACCATTATCTTGATGAATCGGCCTATTGCGAGAGATCCAGTATTTATCATGTATTCCAGTCGTCTCATGACGCACAGATTCTCCGTATGAACGACCGCCTAGTTTTGTAATTTCTATTCCTTTTATTTCATTCAAGGATGTACTAGGTACATTGACATTTAGTAGACATTGTCGGTGTTTAAAACTATCAACCAGCTTTGCACCGACCAATGCGAGAAACCTCGCAGCTGGACTGAATTGCGGATTTTGGATAGATGCGACTGATATTGCGATAGTAGGATAACCGCGCATATATCCTTGTATAGCTGCCCCTACTGTTCCAGATACCATTACATCCCAGCCCAAGTTAGATCCTGAATTTATTCCGGATACAACAAGATCGACGGAACCGACTAGTTCTTCCAGGGCGAGAATCGCACTATCCGCTGGAGTCCCTTCAACAGAGTATGCGGTTATTGAGTTTGAATGAGTAAGTTCAGCAGTTATCGGCACGGAATGTACCATCAGAGGATGATGCAGTGTTAGTGAGCCGCCTACTCCGCTCTGCTCTCTGTCCGGAGCAACGATAAATACATCCCCAAGCGTATTAAGAGCCTTGGCTGCTTCCCATAAACCTGGTGAATGTATACCGTCATCATTGGTAAGTAGAATCTTCAGTATATTGACCTTTTATAGTAAATCCTAGGATGAGGGTTAATCTTATCAGGGGACTAAATTAATATCAAAAGGACGTATCTGTATGACTGCCAAATTATATCTATTAGAGTGATGTTGTTGCGTCTATGCAAGTACTCCAATAAGATAGTCTTAGAGTGGTTATATAATTTGAACAGAAAGGTAGATCATGTTCCCTAATAACGTATTTCCTGAGACGTCTGAAATAGATTCACATGGTCAATTAGTAATAGGCGGGTGCAACACGCTTGATTTAGCGGAAGAATTTGGCACCCCAGTCTACGTTATAGATGAAATAACATTGAGAAATAGGTGTCAAGAATTTGTAAAACAGTTTTCGGCGGTTTATCCGAACAGTAAAGTCTTGTATGCCTCCAAAGCGTATATAAATCCTGCTTTAGCGAAAATTTTCCAAGAGGAAGGATTAGGACTTGATGTAGTTTCTGGCGGAGAATTTGCAGTGGCTAAAGCTGCTGGTTTTCCATTAGAGGAAGTTTATTTTCATGGGAATAACAAAACTCCAGATGAACTCACGCAGTCGTTACAGGGTGGTATAGGCCGTGTAGTGGTTGACAGTTTTCATGAATTAGAGATCCTGAATGAGATAGCGTCAAACAATGGCAAAATACAGGATATATTAATCCGAGTATCTCCCGGTATAGATCCTCATACACATGCATATACTACTACTGGAATTATTGACTCTAAATTTGGATTTTCTATTCAGACTGGCGATGCTGAGAAGGCTATTAAATGGGCTTTAAATGCTGAGCATCTTGAGTTGATTGGGCTTCATTTTCACCTAGGGTCTCCCATATTTGAGCTTGAACCTTATACTGCAGCTACTGATCTGGTATTAAGATTTGCGGCGCAGTTTAGAGAAAGCGGCCTGAACTTGAGAGAATTCAGTCCAGGCGGAGGATTTGCAATAGCGTATACACGCGATCAAATTCCCCCTGAAATTTCTGATTACGCAAGTTCCATAGTATCTACCATGACGGCTACGTGTGACGAGCTAGGCATGGATTATCCTAGGCTCCTGATAGAGCCTGGTAGATCTATTATTGGTCCGGCTGGAGTAGCCCTGTATAAAGTGGGTGCTATCAAAGATATACCAGGCGTTAGGAAATACGTTAGTGTAGACGGAGGTATGGGAGATAACATTCGTCCAGCACTCTATCAAGCTGCGTATGAAGTAATCTCTGCGGGCCAAGCAAACGAGCCTGGAGACGATAAAGTTACTATTGCAGGGAAATATTGTGAGTCGGGAGATGTTCTGGCAACAGATATACTTTTACCGAAACTGTCATCTGGAGATGTGATTGCGATACCTGCATCAGGAGCTTATTGCCCTTCAATGGCTAGTAATTATAATTTGAACCCACGCCCCCCTATAATTTTGGTCAAAGATGGAACTTCACGTTTGATTCGCCGTCGAGAGAGCTATGAAGATCTGATGTATTGTGACGTGCTCTAAGGCTAATCGTTAATTTTACTAGAGAGGGCGATTTGTGGTTAATTCGTGGCCAAGATCATATATTAACTCAGATTAGAGCTAGCCTATCCGCTAATAGGCTAGCACATGCTTATCTTTTCTCTGGTCCCCCTAGGGTTGGAAAAATGCGCTTGGCTATGGACTTGGCTAGAGCTGTCAACTGTGTTTCATCAGGGGATGAGCCCTGCGGTGTCTGTGACCAATGTGTGAGAATATTATCTGGAAATCATTCAGATGTCAGGGTATTGGGAGTTCCAGATGGTGATATTGACTCTCGTTCTCGTACTGTGATTGGTATTGACGACGTAAAGGAAGTTCTACACAAGACCAACCTAAAACCATTTGAAGGGAAATGTATAGTAATCGTTTTTGATGGAGCCGAAAATTTTAGTACCGAAGCTGCTAACGCCCTATTAAAAACACTTGAAGAACCGTCCCCGCAAGTATTAATCATACTCTTGACTGATAACGAAGCTAGTATTCTTAGCACAATTCGCTCAAGGTGTCGTAGTTATACATTCAACATTTTACCAAAAGAACTGATAACGAAGATTTTGATTGAAGAGTATTCTTGTGAATTGGATCTTGCGGAATTATTGGCTAGGATTTCAAGAGGTAGTATTGGATGGGCGATAACTGCTGCTACTAATCCCGATGTTCTTAAACAACGTGACGCAGATCTTAATCATTTGCAAGAAACTATGAAAGCGGGACTAGTAGAAAAATTTGATTATGTCAGCGAATTGGCTTCTGAGTTTGGCAGGAATAGGGCTTCAGTCAAGGAGGTTCTCTACTTATGGAGAACGTGGTGCCGAGACCTGATCATTCTGAATATGTCCAATGAAGAGCACATACTGAATAGCGATAAGATAAATATGCTTAAAGATCAATCGAATAATATGAGTTTTAGCGAGATATCGAGTTTTGTAAGTGTTGTCGACCGGACCATTTATGCTCTCGACCACAATGTAAACCCGCGCCTGGCTCTTGAAAACATGATTCTAAGTATGCCTAGAGTCAAATAATTAGGCCAGTCAGCTGACTCTTTCTTGATTCTGCATGCTCCAGGGTACATAGGGTAGCCAAGGGTCTATCATAGAGTAGTTTTGAAGGATTCGGTATGGATTTGGTTGTGGGATTCTAGGCTCTTTTAGGAGTCGCATGTTTGCTTCTAATGGTGTTCTTCCTGCTTTTCTTAGGTTACAAGTAGAACACGCTGCTACTACGTTCTCCCATGTGTGTGGGCCTTTTTGAATACGAGGTATCACATGGTCCAAAGTTAGTTCAGACGTTTTTATTGTGCAGTATTGACACGTATATTGATCTCTCAAGAATATTTCTTTCTTGGAGATTTTACGTGGTGCATATGGGCGTTTGACCATATATGCAAGCCGAATAACTGACGGAATATTCAGAAGTCGTGTGATGGTGTGGATTGTCGCTTGGTAATTATCTAGAGTTTCTGCTTTTTCCTTTTCCACCAGAACAATCGCTCTACGACCGGTGCAGATATTAATTGGGACGTAGTTTAAGTTTAGTACTAGCGCAGGAAAGCTTAGTGAGTCATTTGTGGGACTGACTAAGTCCTGTTTGCCGTCACTACTAACCATATCTTTATCAGTTGGAAGTGTTCTAACCACCTGATACGTACCTTAGTAATTTAATATATATGTCACCGCTGGATTATATACTAATGTCTTTAATGTCGCATGAAATCTCTGCAACCCTCGGACAAAGTTACTTTAAGCTGTCACGCATATTATTTTGCATGCTACCTGCTATGTCCCCTGCTTTCTGATTCCAATCGCTAGGTATGATCTTTAATCCTCTGGTAACTACGTCAAAGTTGTCGGCTAGGAAACTTCCCAGTGTAGAATCATCGATTGTCTCCTGTATTGAACCGACTGGGAATTTTTGTAGACCAGTCAATATTCCAGATAGAAGTATGAATCCTATGATGAGGCCTACGATTGCACCAGATGCACTGTTAGCGAGCCCTGCCAATGGAATAATACTTATGGCAATTTTTACGAATTTACTGACAAAAGTACCAAGAATGAGCAAACCGACAAAAATAACTATAAAGGCGCCTATTGACTGTATATTTTCATTTTCAGAAAGGAACGATAAAATATTGCCGATTGGCTCGGCTATTCGGCTGGATAGTGCTAGGCCAACAACTACTACAACCAGCGGGACGATCATTTTTATGATTCCTGTTCTGAAACCCCAGAAAGCTAATACTCCCCAGCAAATTAATACCGCGATGTCAATCCAGTTCATAATAACGTCCTCTTTTTTTCTAGTATTGGGACTCATCCCAATTATAGCGATTAACAAATTGCAAAACTATATATATCAATGATGATAACTCATGATTTGTGTATTTTACTTAATGGGACGGTATACCATATTTCTCGTCATTACTCGAATGCTATACTAGTGCGGGCAATGAGGGAACATTAAGTGATTGATAAAAGTGTTATAGCTATAGATGGTCCAGTCGCCGCGGGCAAGAGTGTAATAGGTAAATGTGTTGCGACTAAATTAGGCTTTAGATATTTTGATACTGGTGTGATATATAGAGCTGTTGCTTGGATAGTTCATAGTCATAAGATAGACGAAATAGATAAATCACGCATAGAACTAGCTGCCTCTCAGATGCAGTTAGATTTGGATACAGAAAATGCTAATGCGGTTGTTGTTAATGGTGTTAGTATTTCGGATGAACTGAAGACTCAGGAGGTGACCAGACTCTCTTCAATAGTTGCGGCACTACCGGGTGTCAGAAGTGCTATGGTTAGTCTTCAAAGAGGCATTATTCAGAGAGGGAAAGTTGTGATGGTTGGGAGGGACATCGGTACAGTTATTGCTCCGAATGCCGAATTGAAGATATATCTTACCGCGTCTGTTGAAAGTCGAGCCAAAAGAAGAGTTGAAGATCTTAGAGGCCAAGGTCTGGCGGTTTCGTTTGACCAGGTACTACATGAGACTATTTCAAGAGATGAACGTGACTCATCTAGACTCGACTCACCATTAGTCATTGCTTCGGATGCAATATCAATTGACAATAGTGAAATGACTATAGAAGAAACAGTTGATGTTATATTGGAGCGCTATCGTATATGACACGATTGGGTTATGAGACGACGATATTTTACAGGATAGCATATAGTGTCGTGCGCCTGTGTCTTAGAAGCTTTGGAAGGTTACACGTTACTGGGCAAGAATATATACCTCCCTATGGCCCGCTTATAGTAGTAGCTAATCATCTCTCGTACAATGACCCTCCATTTATAGCATCTGTTGTAACAAGACCATTGGACTTTTTGGGTAAAAAAGAACTCTTTAATAATACGTTCGTGGGCTATTTCATGAGGAGATTTAGGGTTTATCCAATAGATCGTTCCGGTGGTGCGGAGGCAATGAATATAGCTATGAATTTATTGGGAAATGATCATGCGTTGGCAATATTTCCGGAGGGACAGCGAAGTCCTGCATTTACATTGCAGAAAGCCAAACCTGGGGCAGCATATCTAGCGTTAAAGTCTCAAGCTCCGATTCTTCCCATAGCTGTTTACGGTACAGAAAAGTATCCTCCTTGGCGTATGCTGTTCCCATTTAGGAAGTTACACGTGAATATTGGGAGTCCATTTACTCTACCTGTGATAGAAGGAAATTATACTAAAGGTGTGATAAATGGAGCCTCAGATATAATAATGGGGAGAATTGCTGATTTGCTCCCAGATGAGTATAAATCAGCACCTTTCAAGACTGTATCGGCAAAGGATAGAGTTATATAGGTAAATCAATGGTGTAATTTGCTACTACTCTATCAATGTTGCTAGCAACTACCTGATCGGGTTCTACCAACGGTAGGCGCGGTTTTCCAGCCTGAAATCCTGCTTGATTTAGAGAATATTTGACTGGTATGGGACTAGTTATTGTGAACATTATTTTAAATATGGGCAGCATACGATGGTGTTCAGCAGCAGCTTGCTCTATGTCACCCTCTAAGATGAGACCCATCATCTGTTTTATTTGATTACCAACCAGATGTGATAATACGCTTACTACTCCGTACCCGCCCATTGACATAATGTAGAAAGTTTCATTGTCATTACCACTCCACACTTTGAAACCATCAGGAGCGCCAGATATTATACTAGCTATCTGATCCATATCTCCGCTGGCCTCTTTCACACCAATAATGTTATCGACATGGCTGAGTCTAATAGTGGTTTCAGCAGTCATGTTCAAACTAGTCCTACCGGGGACGTTGTAGAGCATACATGGGATTGTTACGCTTTCAGCGATGGCTTTAAAATGCTGATACAAACCCTCCTGAGGGGGTTTGTTGTAGTATGGCACGGTGAGTAGTAGACAATCTGCTCCCGCGCTTTCTGCTTCTTGGCTCATTTCGATACTTTCAGCAGTATTGTAATTTCCAGTACCGGCTACAACTGATCCGCGATCTCCGATACTTTCTTTGATTTCGGAAAAAAGTCTGAGTTTTTCTTCTGACGTAAGTGTCGGTGATTCTCCGGTGGTACCAGAAACGACCAGGCCATCACTACCGGAATTTATTAGAGCATTTGCAAGACTCTTGGCTTGTTTATAATCTACGGCACCGCTTTCATCGAAAGGGGTCACCATTGCGGTCACAAGTCTTCCTACCTCTATCATTCCGAACCTCCGAGACTTTTAATCCGGGTATTATACACGACTATAGTCTTAAAGCCACAAACGGTTGGCATTAAGTTGTGTGTATCAATTTAGGCGATCCCTACTGACTAATTCTTCGGCTATTTGGATGGAGTTCAGAGCAGCTCCCTTTCGCAAGTTATCCGAGACGATCCACAGAACCAAACCATTTGGGTTAGATAAATCTTTTCGTATCCTTCCTACCATTACGTCGTCTTTACCGGCAGCATCTGCAGGTGTGGGATAGGATTGCGTTGAAGGATCGTCAACTACTGTTACACCTGGCATAGCGGATAGTGCGTCACGAGCGTCCGACACGGATACCGGCTCTTCGAACTCAATGTGCACTCCTACGCAATGGGAGATATAAACTGGAACCCTAACGCATGTAGCCGACACTCGAAGATGTTCCGAGTGTAGGATCTTTCGAGATTCATCTATCATTTTTTGTTCTTCGCGAGTGTATCCTGTATCTAGAAAACTATCTATGTGGGGGAATACGTTAAATCCGATTTGATTGGGTAAAGATTCTGATTTTATGGGCTCTTTTGCTAGCAAATTTTTGGTCTGTTCAGTTAGTTCAGTCATTGCCGATGCGCCAGCTCCGGATACGGATTGGTACGTATCAGCCACTATACGTACCAAAGGACTGAGTTGTCTCAATGGATGCGCAATCATAACTAATGGAGTTGTTGAACAGTTCGGTATAGATATAATGCCCTGATGCCAATCTACATCTGATCCGTTAACCTCAGGGACTACTAAGGGTACTGTAGATTCCATGCGAAACGCGGATCCATCATCAATAACAACCGCTCCTGATGAGACAGCAACAGGTGCGAATTTCTGGCTGATTTCGCTACTTACTGATATGAACGCTATATCAATACCATTAAAAGAGCTTTCAGTAGTTTCTTCTACTTTCAAGTCTTTTCCATTTACAGATATAGTCTTTCCTGCGGAGCGTTCGGAGGCTAGCAGCCGAAGATTATTAGCTTTCGGGTACCTAGTCTCAACTATATTAATGAATTCTTGTCCAACTGCTCCAGTTGCCCCTACAACAGCTATACTGAGATCTTCCATTTATTTGTATGGTCCTTTGAAGTTTTAACTTTTAGTTAGTCAAAATTTATAAGTTGCACTATATTCCGCTGTTTTAGTAAGCTGTTACGCTTAACTAATCAGATTTCAAGCACGTTTTCCAAGCCTACCACAAGGCCTGTCTGCATAACAACTTTCCTTATACATAAAATCACGCCTGGCATATAACAGTCTCTCCCTAGAGTGTCGTGCCTAATAGAAAGAGTTTGTCCTGCGGTGCCCATTATGACTTCGTGCTGTGCAACACGCCCTGGCATTCTTATACTATGAACGGATATGCCGTGATATTCTCCTCCCCGGGTGTTAGAGAGATTTTCCTTTTCAGTAATGTTGCGGGTAAAGTCTTTTTTAGAACCTAGGTCATTTGCTAAGTTCATTGCAAAGCCAGATGGAGCATCTATTTTTGCTTCATGATGGGATTCCACTATATCCAAATATTCAAAGTAAGGAGCAGCCTGCTCGGCGAGTTTCTTTAGAATTACTGCTCCTAAAGCAAAATTTGGTGCGATTATGGCTCCGAATGATTTTTGATTTGTAAGAGTCCTGATAGAACTTATATCCTCGTTGGTTAATCCGCTAGCCCCTAGGACCATGTCAACAGAATATGCACTAGCTGTTTTGACCGCTTCCATGCAAGTTGTAGCATTAGTGAAATCTACAATTACGTCGGGGGAGGTGTGTTCAATTAAATCTTTCAGGTTTGTTGATAAAGGAATTTCCTCTCCGGATGGCATTTTCAGAATATTGCCTCTATCAGCGCTACAAGTAGCTCCTACTAGCGTAATGTCTTCCTCGTCGGATATAGCTCGAACTGTTTCTTGACCCATTTTTCCAGTTGCCCCATTAATTAATACCTTTATGGTAGCCATAAGTAATTATCGCTCCTTTTTTATAATGAGGATTTGTGATGTGATTTAATTATATAAAAAGCGGGATTTTATCCCGCTTTTTATATAATTAGTTTAAATGTCTCTTTACTGATCTCGAGATCCGCCGCCTTGGAATCGGCGATCAGATCCACTATTTCTATTTCCACCGGGTCTGTCACGACCTCCGAAGCCGCCTCGGCCACCTCCATTTCTGGGTCGACCTCTGTCCCCGAATGATGACCGTTGGGGTCGCTGTGTAGGAGGTTCTTCTTCTCCGAATAAAGCTTTTCTTGACAGATTGACTCTTCCAAGATGATCAATCTCTCGTACCATTACCGTTATTTCTTGCCCGATATCAAGTTCAGTTTCTCCTTCGAGCATTGATTCATTTCTTAGAAGACCATCTTTACCAGGTAGGAGTTCTATGAATGCTCCAAAATCAGTAGTTCTGCCTACCTTTCCGGTTATGATGTCGCCTACAACTAATTCTCTAGTGAGACCTTCTATTTTACTTTGTGCTAGGCTGATCATTTCTTGATCGGAAGAGCCTATGGTTACTTTACCATCATCGCTGACGTCTACTGAGCATCCGGTCTCTTCGATTATAGATTTTATTACGGCGCCTCGTGGTCCTATTACGGCACCTATCTTCTCTACAGCGATTTGCATGCGTACCATCTTGGGTGCATATTGGCTAAGTTGATCTCTCGGTGAGGACAGTGCGGAACTCATTTTATCCAATATGAACAGTCGCCCCTGTCGGGCTTGTTCCAAAGCTTCGCTCAAAATACTGGCTGTAAGGCCTTGTATTTTTACATCCATCTGGAGAGCATTGATGCCCTCGGTCGTACCCGCTACTTTGAAGTCCATATCTCCGAGAAAATCTTCTATGCCTTGGATATCACTCAGTACAGCATATTTCCCATCGGGGTCTGTAATTAAACCCATGGCGATGCCGGACACTGGAGCCTTTATTGGTACTCCTGCATCCATTAATGCGAGAGTAGAGCCACAGACGCTACCCATGGACGTACTTCCATTAGAGCTCAGGACTTCTGATACTACTCTGATGGTGTATGGAAAGTCTGCCTCTGCTGGTAGGACTGATTGCAATGCTCGTTCGGCAAGAGCTCCGTGACCGATTTCCCTCCTGCCAGGGGATCCTACTCTGCGGGCTTCACCAGTCGAATAGGGAGCGAAATTATAATGATGCATATATTGTTTGCTGTTGCTATCGTTAGGACCTACTGTATCCAGTATTTGTTTCATAGTTAGAGGACCAAGAGTCGCAATGGATAAGACTTGCGTCTGCCCACGAGTAAACAATCCTGACCCATGAGTTCTT
>Ga0209034_10001023_pt1 | contig 13845 bp, 8 predicted proteins | sample MarorgKNORR_S2LV_2_FD_188219 | JGI IMG/M metagenome (GOLD analysis project Ga0209034, IMG submission 188219) | Marine microbial communities from the Southern Atlantic Ocean, analyzing organic carbon cycling - 250m_A/KNORR_S2/LV (SPAdes) (version 2) | ecosystem: Environmental > Aquatic > Marine >...
GGCGGTGGCACGATTGAAGGTCAAAAGTGTGGCGGCGGAACTGATCAAAACGGCCGGCGATCCTGACCCCGGTGTCCGTGCTGCGAGCCTTCAGGCACTCGTTGCGCTGGGGCAGCCCGGCAGTCTGAAGGCGGCTCGATCTGCCCTGGATGACGACGTCACTTTGACCGCCGGCCTGGATTACCTGGGGGCGTTCGGTGAGAAGAGCGATCTGCGGCGCATTCGTTCCCTGGCCAAGACCTACCGTTCCACCTCGGTCCAGGTCCGGGTGTTTGGGACGCTCGATCGCCTGGAGTCAAGGAAGGTCGTGACCGGGCAGCCGCTGGCGATCGCACGGGCGGATCTGCAGGGAGACGGCGGGCTGCTGTTGCGATGGCGGGCCACCGAGGTGATGACCGAGAAGGAGGCCGCCGGGTTGATCAAACAGGTCGGGTCGCCCGGTTCGGAGATCGAGACAGATGTGGCTGGAGTGGTGATGGCGGCCGGGGCTGATCCTGCCGTTGCGTTGCCCCGGGCCAAGGTGCCCGATGAGAAGACCGTGAGGGTGGCCTGGACCGATGTGAGTTCGACGACGAACAAGGAGGTCGAATTCCTGGCCGCAGCCGGAGGGCGGCTGCGGGTGGAGATCAACGGCACAGAGGTCTACCGCCGTGATGGGGTGAGAGGGTTTCAGCCGGACAGTGACCGGTTTCACGCGAAACTCTCCCGTGGCGTCAATCGGCTGGTGGCCTGGGTCGACTGGAATCGACCCAGCCGTCTGCAGGTCCGGTTCCGTGACCGGACGCTCAAGGGTGTGCTCGAGACCTACGCTCAGCGGGCACTGAAGGAAAAAGGCGATGCCGTGCTCGGTGAACGGATCTTCCGAGACATCAAGCGGCGAGGCCTGTGCGCCCGCTGCCACCGGATCGGCAAAACCGGTGCACGGATCGGCCCGGACCTGACCGGAGTGGGCCGGAGGTTCTCGAGGATTCACCTGATCGAAGCGGTGCTCGAGCCCAGCCGCGCCATTGCACCCAGTTATCAGACGCGGGTGGTGGTGCTCGAGAGCGGTCGCGTGCTGACCGGGGTTCGCGTGTCAGAGACACCGATCGAATTGACCCTCGGCGACAAGGAGGGGAAATTGCACAAGATCATGAAGTCGGATATCGAAGAGCAGTCAGTGCAGAAGATCAGCACGATGCCTGACGGTGTCGACAAGAGGCTGACCCAGCAGGAGTTCATCGACCTGGTTGAGTTCCTGGTGACGCAGCGATCCACACGGTGAAAGACGTGCCACTATCGAACCGGGACCGTGGATGTGTTGGCATGCAAAATTTCGTGACGCTAGCATGAGCCGATGTGGACGGACGGGGGACCGGTTCCGGGACCACAAGTGCCAGGAGTTGAGGAGCTTGTCATGACCAGTCGACGGTGGATTGCCAACTGCGTGACTTTGACGGTGTTCTGCTGCACGGGACTGTTGCCGGCAACCGCGGGTGGGCCGGGAGAGGGTTCTGTGACCATGCCGGACCGTGGTATCTGCGCCCATCGCGGGGCCAGTGATACGCATCCAGAGAACACGATCGAGGCGTTTCGTGAGGCGATTCGCCTGGGAGCACAGATGATCGAGTTCGACGTGACGTTTTCACGAGACGGTCAACTGGTGCTGATCCACGACTCGACGGTCGATCGCACGACCAACGGCAAGGGGGCTGTCTCGAGCCTGACGCTCGCGGAACTCAAGAAACTCGACGCCGGCGGCTGGAAAGACAAGCGGTTTGCGGGTGTGAGAATGCCGACGCTCGATGAGGCCCTGGCGATGATGCCGGAGAACATCTGGCTGAATGTTCACCTGAAGGAGACGCCCGGCCAGGCCGAAAAACTGGCCGGACAGGTGGCCGGCAGGATTGTCGCCCACCGGCGACAACACCAGGCGTTCCTGGCCTGTGGCGCTCGTGCGGCGGCTGCGGCCCGTCGTGCTCACGCGGAGATCAAGATCTGCAACATGGAACGGCAGGCCAATTCCCGCAGGTACGTCGATGAGACGATCGCAGCCAAGACGGCTTTCATCCAGTTGCTGGGCGGCGCAACGGTTGACCCGGCTCACACGCGGTTGCTGAAGCAGCACAAGATCCGCATCAACTACTGCTGTGCCAACGAGGCCGGGAAGGTTGCTGGGCTGTTTGCGGCCGGAGTCGAATTTCCCCTGGTCGATCGGGTCGGGGCGATGATCCAGGTTGCCGAGAAGCAGGGTGTCGCCCGTTTGCTGCCGGTCTTTCGGTCGCGACTGAAACAGGCCGGTCTGAAAACACCCCTGTCCACGTTGCTCGAGCAGCGGAGCCTGGGCGGGGGAGCTGCCACCCAGGGACTGGCCCTGGGGAAGATTCACAACTTCGCATCCAACGCTCGCACCATCTGTCGCTTCGACAAGAACTGGAAGTTGATCGAGCAGAAGACCATCCGCATCGACGGGGTCAATCACTTCGGGGCGATCGACTATCACGACGGTTTCCTGTGGGCGGGCCTGCTGCACGGCCCCGAAGGGGGCAAGTACGACAAGACGCTGGATCGCGGGAAAGTGGCCAAGATCCGGGCCAGCGACCTGTCGGTGGTCCAGACGTGGGACATCACCAAGGATCTCACCTGGATTGATCCGGTCTGTTTTGACGGCACGCACCTGTGGGTCGGCGACCTGCGGGACCTGGGAATTCACAGGTACCGTTTCGACGGAGACGAGATCGTGCGCGATGGGGTGTTCCGCTACCCCGGCGCGATGCATTTCTCCCAGGGAGTTCGGATTGCCGGCGGAAAGCTTTACTCGATTCACACCTTTGGCAGTATGGACGGCCTGTTTGAATTCGATTTGCCCAAGACGCTCGACAAAACCGTCCAGCGACCGACACGTGTCTGGGAGATCGCCGAAACGCGGATGCACCTGGAGGGCTTCGATTTTGTCCCGGGTCATCCCGACCAGATCTGGCACTCGCAGGGCGGACAGGTCGATCGTTACCGGTTGTCCGGGGCCAAGGCTGTTGCCGGTGGCCAACCGCATGGGGCTCTGTTCCCGGTCGTCTCGCGACAGGCGTCCGCTGCCCGAGTGCGAGTTACCGATCTGGGAGCGGTCGCCGACGGCAAGACGGACTGCCTGGCTGCGATTCACAAGGCCATCTCACAGGTGGTCGCCGCGGGAGGTGGCACCGTGGTGTTTCCTCCGGCCAAGCAGCCCTACCTGGTCAGTGGCACGGTGGTCATCCGTTCGAGCAACGTGAAACTCAGTGGCAAGGGGGCCACGATCAAGCTGGCCGATGGTGCCGCTAACGGGACGAAGGCCAAGCGGACTACCGATAGCCAGGTCCACGTGTTGTGGGTGACAGGGAAGCCGAACAAGCCGGTCCAGCGCGTCGAGATTCGGGGACTGACCGTCGATGCCAACATCTACCGCCAGGACGACTATTACAATCCCCGGGCCATCGTGGTTGAGCACGGTCATCTCGTGAAGGTTCGCGATGTCACGATCCTGCGACCGTTTGTCGGGTTGGACATCGGGGCGGGGTCGAGTGACTGCGAGGTGCGGGGGTGCGTGGTTGAGGACTGGCTCGAGGACGGCTTCGATGCCAGCGGCGATGCCGACAAGGGGTCCGGTGCGATCACGACCAACATCAGGTTCATCGATTGCCACGCCCGCAATGCGCCGAAGTCAACGGGAAACGCGTGGGAGATCGAGGACGGTGTGCGACACATTCGCGTGGTGGATTGTTCGGTCACCAATGTTCCCAGGGGCAACGCGTTTGGACTCAGAAACCACTGGAAGGATGGACCGGTGGATATCTCTCGCGATATTCAGCTCAGGGGAGTGCGGATCGAGAAAGTCGGCGGCAAGTATGGCATCTACAGCCACAGCGCTCCCCGTGACAGGTTTCCACGCAATCGTGTTCTCGATGTCAGCCTGTATGACGTTCGGTGCCCGGCTCCGGTGATGCTGGCCGGACCGTTGGGTAGTGTCCGTGTCGTGGGCGGGCACTATGGAGTGATTCACCTGGGGTGGGGCTACGGTTCCAAGTCCAGTCCCGAACCAGGTGGGCCGCTCCCGCTGTCGGACACCCGCATTTCGGTTCGTGATGCCCAGGTTCGGGCGTTGAATATCAACGCCACCGCCGGTCAATTCACGCTGAGAAACGTGCTGGTGGATACTTCGGGTGAGCCGGCGCTGCCGTACGGAATAAGAATAGTCGGAGGCGCCGACCGGGTTCGACTGTCCAATTGCACGATCACCGGTGCAGGCAAGGTGGGGGTGACGTTGCAGGGTGACGCCTCACCGCGGATCGTGGACTCGATCATCTGGGGCAATCCGCTCGCAGTGGGTCTCGGCACCGGGCAGCCCACATTCTCGCATTGTTGTGTGCAGGGAGGAGTGCCAGAGGGAGGTGGTGACCGGGGCAAGAACCTGGCATCGGACCCGTGTTTCCAGGTGGTTTCCAAACACCGTTTTCTGTTGCGACACAAGGCGTTGGGCGATGTGGGGGCGAGTCCTTGTGTGAATGCCGGCTCGCGGTTGGCTGCCGACAGCGGGCTGGATGAACGGACCACTCGATCCGATCGGGTTCGCGACACGCTGCAGGTGGACCTCGGGTTTCACTACCCACTGAAGTCGGTCGACTGAGGCAGTTGGCCACGAATCGGGCGTGGTAGTACCGTGATTGGGGCGAGGATAGAGTTGGACCATCGATCGGAGAGATTTCGGAATCGGTAACTAAAGACACGTCACGGCAACACGGGAGAAATCGAATGCTACGTTCATTGAAACGGCTGCCGTTGGTGATCGCTTGTGTATCGTTGTTGGCCGGCTCACTTCCGGTCGCTCGTGCGGCCGAGGAAACAGCTTTGCGGGGCATCGAGTACGTCCCGCCCGAGGCGGCGGTGGCCGTGGTGGTGAACTTCAGCAAACTGCAGTCCGCGCCCAGCCTCGAGTTGATGCCGAGGGAGATTCTCACGGCAGCCGGTATCCAGGATTTTGGTTTTGATCCGCTAAAGATCCACCAGGTGATCGCGGTGGCCACTCCGCCATCGATGGGGTCCGCCCCAGGGCTCGGAGCTGTCGTTTCGTTGTCGATGCCGGTGACGTTGAAGCCCTCTTTTTTGGCTCAGGCCCAACGAGTCTCGGTGGATTCCCAGTACATCCAGGCGCTGGCGATCAAGTCAGGCGGAGAGGTCGTGGAGCGTCCATGATGATTGTGAGTATCTGCGGTGGTGTCATTCGGACAGTCAGTGTCGTCGTGGTACTGATTGTCGTCGGGGCGACAGTGGCCCGGGCCCAGCACGACCCTCAGCGGAACGCCACGCGATTGATCGCGAAGGGCAAGTTCGATGCGGCCCGGATGGAATTGGGCAAGGGGGAACCTGGCAAGCCCGAGACCCACTTCGTGGCCATGATGGCCGCGTTGAAGCAGGGACGGACCGAAGAGGGTGTCAAACGGATGCAGCAGGCCGTGGCGGCCGGGTTGCCCTTCGGTCGGCTGGTCGCCGGTCCGCGTGATGTACTCAAACCGCTCTACGCCAGCGACGGGTACCGGAAACTGGCCAGGCTGCACGGCCCGGTGGACCTGGTACATGGCCCGATGCTTGGGGCTGTCACCGACACAGCGGCCTCGATCTGGCTGCGGACGGCCAGGGCAGCGAGGATCGTCATCCTGGTTCGTGACATGGCCAGTCGGGCGATCGTGCATGAGGCGTTTGGACGGACGATGCCCGGGACCGACTTCACGGCGGTGGTCCGTCTGAAGGGACTGAAACCGGGGCAGGCGTACGGTTACCAGGTGCTTGTCGACGGGCGGCCTCAAGAGGCCGCGAATACCCGGTTTCGTACCGCGGCCGTCGTGGGACAGTCGGGCAAGACACGGATTGTCTTTGGCGGTGGGGCGGGGTATGTGCCCAAGTGGGAGCGGATGTGGGACACGATTGCGGGACGGAAACCTGACGCACTGTTGATGCTCGGTGACAATGTCTACATCGATGCTCCCAAGGAGACCCTGACCACCAGGTACTGTTACTACCGGCGGCAGTCGCGTCCCGAATGGCGTCGGCTGGTGGCGGGGACACCCGTGTATGCCATTTACGACGATCACGATTTTGGCACCAACGACTGCGTGCCGGGTCCGGAAATCGAGAAACCGGCCTGGAAACGGCGGGTCTGGAACACGTTCTCATTGAACTGGTGCAACCCGTATTACGGCGGGGGCGCGAAACAGCCCGGCTGCTGGTGCGATTTTCAGATTGGCGATCTGCATGTCATCATGCTCGACGGACGGTACTACCGCTCGCGAGCGGCTCGGCCCAGCATGCTGGGGCCGGCACAGATGAAATGGTTGAAGCGAACCCTGAAGGCCTCGCGGGGCACATTCACGATCATCGCGTCACCGGTGCCCTGGTCGCCCGGGGTCAAGCCGGGTAGTCGTGACACGTGGGATGGGTTCGCCCAGGAGCGGGAGGAGATCTTCCGGTTCATCGAGACCGAGCGGATCAACGGTGTGATCCTGGTGTCGGCCGACCGACATCGAACCGATCTGCGGGTGACAAAACGCGAGAGCGGCTATGACCTGTACGAACTGGAAAGTTCAAAGCTGACCAACCGGCACACACACAAGGTGGTCCAGACGCCCGGCTTGATCTGGGGCTACAACAAGACCTGCTCGTTTGCCGTGATGGAATTCGACACCACGGCCAAGGATCCCCAGGTGACATTCGAGGCGGTGACAATCGATGGCGAGCGAGTGCATGACCACCTGTTGAAACTCAGCCAGTTGACGCATCCCGCCGCGACGGGACGTTGAATCGACCCCCGGCAAGGACACGCGGGAATGTGGAATCGAAAGTTGACGACGGCGAGTGTCGGCGTGTGGGTGCTGTTGGCGAGTTGTCTGTCGGCGGCCGAAAAACCCAACATCGTGCTGATATTGGCCGACGACATGGGGTACGGCGATCCGACGTGCTACAACCCCAACAGCCGGATTCCGACTCCCAACATCGATCGGTTGGCCCGCCAGGGACTGCGGCTGACCGATGCGCATGCTCCCGCGTCGGTCTGCGTGCCGACACGTTACGGCCTGTTGACCGGCCGCTATCCGTTTCGTAGCAACCGCTCGGAGCGGACCGAGAGCCGGATCGAGCCGGGGAGACTGACCCTGGGCGGCTTCCTGCAGAAACAGGGTTACCGGACCGCGTGCGTCGGCAAATGGCACCAGGGGTTCGAGGGGGGCAAGTCTCGCAAGAACTACTCGCTGGCGATTCCCCAGGGGCCGATCTCGCGGGGTTTCGATCGCTTCTACGGCATCCCGGCCTCGTTGGACATCCCACCCTATTACTGGATTCGTGATGACCGGTGCGTGACTCCGCCCACCGCCATGGCCCGGGACAATTTCAGCCCCGGATGGACAAAAATCCAGGGGGCGTTCTGGAGGGCCGGGCCGGTGGCTCCGGATTTCCAGTTCGAGCAAGTGCTGCCGACGGTCCAGCGGCAGGCAATTGGTTTCATCGATCGCTGGGCCGACGATTCACGAGGAGATTCGAAAACCCCTTTCTTCCTGTACGTCCCGTTGCCGGCACCTCACACCCCGTGGTTGCCCTCCAAAAAGTTCCGCGGCAAGAGTGGGGCCTCGATGTATGGCGACTTTGCGATGATGGTCGACGCGACCGTCGGAGCGATCGTTGGAGCGTTGAAGAACCAGAAGATCAGCCAGCAGACACTCGTCGTTTTCACCAGCGACAATGGACCGGTGTGGTATCCGGCTGACACGAAACGCCTGAAACACAACTCGGTCTGGCCGTTGCGGGGGATGAAAGGGGATGCCTGGGAAGCCGGGCACCGGATGCCAATGGTGGTCCGGTGGCCGGGGCACATTCCCGAAGGGACGACAAGCGATCACCTGTGGTGCCATACCGATTTCCTGGCCACGGTGTCCCAGATTACCGGAGGACGGCTGCCCCGGAACGCCGGTGAGGACAGCGTGGGCCAGTGGAATATCTGGCGGAATCCTGCCACGACCGATCCCGCCAGGAGGACACTGGTGACCCGGTCCTCCGGAAGGGTGTTGGCGGTCCGCGATGGGAAGTGGAAGTACATTCCGCAGTTGGGCAGCGGCGGCTTCTCGAAGCCGCGACGACGCAAACCGCGAGATGGTGAACCTTCCGTCCAGTTGTATGACCTCTCAAACGATATCGGTGAGCGGAAGAACCTGGCCGGTGACCGACTGGACGTCCTGAAACGAATCCGGACCGTGACACGCCGTTTGACGGGCGCGACGGGGCCCTGAGCGAACTTCCGAGAGACGTCCTGTCCTCGGACCGGGCCGGACACCCCGGGGGGAGGGATGCCGACCGCGATCCGAGGGCGGGCCGCAGCCAGGTGCTGCCGATCAGCTCTTCAGGGCGATTCGCCTGGCCCGGGCCTTCTCGACCTTGGGTGCGACGATCTTCAGCACACCGTCGGTGTACTCGGCTTCAACACCGTCGGCCTCGACCTCGTCGCCGAGCCGAATCACGCGACGAAACGAACCGCGACGGCGTTCGACGCGGTGCCACGATCGGTCGTCCTCGTCTGTCGACTCGTTCCGTTCGCCCGAGATCGACAGATGCCCCTCGTGGAATTCAATCTCCAGGTTGTCTTCGGAGACACCGGGCAGATCGAGGTGCACCTCGAAATGAGAATCGGTTTCCGAGAGGTCCAGGCGGGGGGCCCAGTCGACGGCCTCCTTGGATTCTCCGCCAAGAAACGCTCCCATCATCCGATCCATGTCGCTCCAGACGTTGTCCAGACGACCGACTCTCCACCCCATCGGTACCAGTGTGTTTGCCATCTGAATGTTCTCCTGTTCTCGTGTCGGTCCAGCAGACCGGGATTTCCACGCCTCGCGGAGGAGGCCACGTTCAGTGAGAACAACTACAAATGGCGTGCCGTTTCAATACGGAATAATCATAAACATATAAATGACAATAGTTTATATTATACCAAACCATGAGACCCCCCATCCGGGTTCATGCCATATTGGCAGTTATTCGGGTTGGTGGCGGCCGGTGCCAATATGGCAGTCTGGCGGTCGTGAGCTTTCACGGTTCATCTTGAAGGCTGACCGGGCGTCCGGGAAGTTGGCCTGTCATTTTGCCGTTGCGGAGGACGAACCGCCCGTGGACCAGGACGTGTGTGATCCCGACGGAGTGCTGATGCGGTTTGAGGAACGTGGCCTTGTCGGTGACAACGTTGGGATCGAAGACGGTCACGTCGGCGACGGCACCGGTGGCCAGTTGTCCACGGTTGTGCCACTTCAGTCGTCTGGCGGGCAGGCTGGTCATCTTGCGAATCGCGTTTTCGAGTTTCAGCACGCCGCGCGTTCTGACGTAGTGGCCCAGGACCCTGGGGTAGCATCCGTAGGACCTGGGGTGTGGGTTGCCGACACCAAACTTGAAGACACTGCCGTCGGAAGCGATTGCGGTGTGAGGGTCGGTCATGACCCGATCGACGTCGCCTCCGGGTTGAACTTCCAGCGTGTGGTTGATGCCGGTGACGCCATGTCCGACCAGTTCGATGAGCAGTTCGGCACCGTTGCGGAGCGTGACCGGTTTTCGTCGCGAGGTGAGTATCTGGACGAGGTTCTTCCCCTCGAGGGTTTCGTCGTGCGCTGCCCGGGCGATCTGGATGCGATGGAGCGCCTGCCGCGTGTGAGCGTCGTTGCCGGGGCTCTGGTCAGCGAGGTACAGTTTTCGGACCAGCAGGTCTTCGACGGAAGCCAGGATGCGGGCTCGTTGTTTCGGGTCGGCAACCCGCTTGCGGTAGGCGTCGAGTCCTCCGGCGAGGGAGACCTGGGGCACATAGAGTCCGACTCCGCCACTGCCCGCCCCGTAGGGATACTGATCGAGACTGACATCGATACCGGTCCTGCGGACAGCGTCGATGCGAGCCAGGGTTTGTCGTGTGAGCCCAAAGACGGAGGCCGAGGAGATTTTGTGGTGCGAGATGTGAACGGGGACTCGTGCCCTTCGACCGATCACCAGGGCTTCCTCGAGCGCTGCGACAATCCTCGTCCCTTCGTCTCGCATGTGAGTGGCGTAGAAGCCGCCGAACGGCCTGACCTGGCTGGCCAGTGATACGATCTCGTCGGTTCCCGCGTAGGATCCCGGTCCGTAACGCAGGCTGGTCGAGAGTCCGACCGCTCCGGCTCTCATGCCGCGACGGACCATCGCCTTCATCTTTTCCAGTTGGTTCTGGTCGGGAACCACATCGCGTCGGCCGAGGACCGCCTGTCGGACGCTGCCGTGTCCGACCAGGATCGCGATGTTCGGTCCCGTGCCACCGTTCTGGAGTTCTCGGAAGAACTTCTCGATATCGGTCGGTGAACTGCCGCAATTGCCGCAGAGCAGGGTCGTCACGCCCTGGCGAATGTAGTTCTCGGCCGAGCGGTGCTTGAGGATGCCTCGATCAGCGTGACTGTGCAGATCGATGAATCCCGGGCAGACGACCTGTCCGGAGACGTTGATGATGACATTGGCGGTCAGCCCGTCGAGGTTTCCGATGGCGACGATTCTCCCGTCGCTGATGGCGACATCCGCCCTCCGGCCGGGGGAACCGGTGCCGTCGATGATGGTTCCTCCCCGGAGGACGAGTTGGAAGCCTTTCGGTTCATCGGCGGATGCAGGGGCGGAAACTGCCACAAGGGCCAGCACGAGCGAAAGTCGGGCCACTGTCGAATTCAACATATCGATGGGTCGTTTGAGGGGGGGGCGAGAATGTGGGAACAGGGCAAGACTATTCGCATATACTGGATGCATGTCGAGTCGATTGCACTTGTGGGCTGTTGTCCTGGCCGGTCTGTTGTCGGTGAGTCTGATCGCGTCAGGGGCTGACCGACCGGTGCCGCTGTCCAAGCGGGGTGTCGATCGCCTGACTCCGTCGCGGGGTCCGGCGATCCTGGGGGCGGTATTCCGCAAGACTCAACGGGGTGAGGTCGTGATGGCGGTCCGTCGTGACTGGCTGAAGATCGAAGACCCCGAGAGGCTGCAATTGGCCGATGCCTCGCTGGCCGAATCGTCGCCGCGGGCGTGGCGACGGTTGCTCGGACGGATCGATGACTGGAAAAAGACGCTGAAGCCCGACAGCCCGTTGCGGGCCGTGTTGGATCTCGAGCGAAAACGGGTGTCGGATCTGCTGAAGGCCGTCGAGGGTGGCGGCCGTGTGCCGGCCACACGCTTCCTCGTGCTGGTGATCCCGCGAAAGGAGATCTCCGCGTTGACGGTTCAGCCGGTCGTCCGCAAACAGGTGGCCCTGGTGAGTTGGGTCGAGGATCTGAAACGTGTCGAAACGCGTTCGGTCGACGACCTGGCGGCCGAGCTGATGAAGGCCGGACTCGATCCCGCAACGGCCGGTGCCGAGTCGTTGTGGCGCGAGTTGCCGGTGGTGGAGGATGACGATCGGACCTGGCGGATCCGGCGTGTGCTGAAGGCCTGCCAGTTGTCCGAACCGCTTCACTTTCAGGGGACCGGGGGCCTGTTGCTGGCAGCCAACCAGAAGAAGGGGGGCGGAGGACTGGACCAGCCGGTAGATGCGAAGATGATCGGGGATCTGGTCGGTCAGTTGCTTGGTGGAGATCTGGGCGGAGACCTCGGCAAGTTGCTCGAACAATTCGGCGGCCGGGCGAAGCCGCGTGGCGGGGAATCGAGTCCGTTGCTGACGGCGGCACGTCGTGCCGAGGCCGCCGGACGCGACGCGTTTCGGGTAACGCGTTTCCGTCATGACGTGACCGGCCGGCGTACGACCGTCACCTCGGAATTTCTGGTCCAGGTGGATCGCGGGGAGTGGGTGCTGGCGTGGCAGGAATCGCGGACGATTGAGGTGCGGGCCCGTCCCGATGCTCGCAAGCGAATCGAGCGCGACCCGCGGGTCCAGGGTGTGTTGAAACTGGTCAAGGCCCTGGGGCTGGATGGCGGAGACGGGGCCATCGAGACGGCGATCCAGTTCGGAGCCGCGACCCAGGTTGGGCAGCAGCGGCTGGATTCGGGATTTCTCAAGTTCCGCGACCGTTACGGTCATCGCCTGGACGGCCCGCCGCTGTGGTGGGGCCGAACGCTTCGGACGACCGACAACCGTTCCGGTCGCAAGCCGGTCGGAGACGACTAGCCGAACAGGCCCGTCACTGCGCGGCCCTCGGTCAGTACGTAGGGTCTCTCGAGCGAGTCGGTGTAGGTGGTGTGGGGATCGATTCCCAGCGAGTGGAAGATCGTGGCCCCGATGTCCCAGGGCGTGACGGGTTCGGTGCGGGGATAAGCGGCCAGGCGGTCGGTGGCACCGTAGACGGCACCCGGACGGACTCCGGCTCCGGCGAGCACGATCGAGTAGGCGGCAGCCCAGTGCTTACGCCCCGGCGAGATGCCCGCGAAGCTGCGTTCGCGGGCCACCAGCGGGGCACGGCCGAATTCGCCCATGCAGATCACCAGCGTGGTGTCCATCAGGCCCCGGTCCTCCAGGTCCTCGAGCAGGGCTGAGAAACTGAGGTCGAAGCGTGGCAGAAGGTGACGTCGCAGTGCCATGAAAATGTCGTTGTGCGTGTCCCATCCGTAGGCGTCGGTCTGGTCGGGTGCGTCGTCTTGTCCCCGGGAGTTGTGGTTCCACATCACGGTGATCAGTGGCACCTCGGCTTCGACCAGCCGTCGTGCCAGCAGGCAGGTCTGGCCTGACCGGTTGCGGCCGTAACGATCTCTCAGGGCCGGCGATTCCCTTGAGAGGTCAAACGCCTGGCGGCAGGCGGGGTTGGACAGCATCCGCCAGGCCTGTTGGTAGAGCGTGTCCTTGCCCTCGAGCCGTCGGTCGGCTGCAAGCCGATCGCGGTAGGTGTCGATTGCCGCCAGCAGCTTCTGCCGGGCCGCGACCCGCAGCGGCGGCAGTTCCGGCTGGCTGGCAAGCCCCGGCATCGCGACCTGTTGACCGCTCGTGTCACCGACTTGCAGCGGTTCGTATTCGCGGCCGAGCAGCCCGGCGAACTGGCCCGGGGCCGGGACGCGGGGAGAAAACAGCGGGGCATTGAGGTGGACGGCGGTGTGAGCGAACCGGTCGGTGGGGCGGACACGTGTCAGCAGCGATCCGAATGTCGGTCGGTCGTCAGAACTGGCCGGCGGATTGCCGGAACGCTGCCGATGGTAGTGACCGGTCAGGGCCAGGTAGGTCGCCGAACCGTGATCAAGGTCCTCGTGGGACATCGATCTCAGGATGGTGTACCGGTCGGCGAGTGCGGCGATCCGTGGGGTGTGTTCTCCCAGGAACGTCCCGGGCACCGGTGTGCGGATCGCGCCGAATTCCCCTCGGACGACCTCGGGGGCATCGGGCTTGGGGTCCCACATCTCGAGTTGGCTCTGGCCGCCCCCGGCGAAGACGATCAGGACCGACTTGGCCTGTCCCCATCCGGGGCCGTGGAGCGTGGGGGCGGCCTGAGTGGTTGCGGTCAGGCCCAGCCCGGCAACGCCCAGGCGAAGAAACTCACGGCGGGTGGTCTGGAAACTCAGCATGCAATGGCGTTGTTTTTTCTGTGGTGTCCCGGGTTCTATTCTGCTGCCACGAGCGGGCAACGGCCAGTCGAGACCGGTATGATCTGCGGGCTGATCTGTTTTCCGATTTGTCGGTCTGTTTCCGGGAGTGCCTCCAGATGCGACTTTTCCATCATCACGAAATGTGGCCCCTCTCGGGTTCTCTCGCCCGCCTGCTGGCCGTCCTGGTAGTGAATATTGGTGTTTTTGTCGTCATCCCTGCCATCTGGGGATTTCTAAGCGGCCCTGTTACCTCCCAGAAAAGCAAGCTTAACAAGGCCGAAGAAAATCTTAGAAAAGAGACTG
>Ga0209034_10001025_pt1 | contig 13841 bp, 9 predicted proteins | sample MarorgKNORR_S2LV_2_FD_188219 | JGI IMG/M metagenome (GOLD analysis project Ga0209034, IMG submission 188219) | Marine microbial communities from the Southern Atlantic Ocean, analyzing organic carbon cycling - 250m_A/KNORR_S2/LV (SPAdes) (version 2) | ecosystem: Environmental > Aquatic > Marine >...
CATTTATAAATGCACCACAAACGATTCAACATTTGGAAAATAATCGATGGATTATGGCAAATGATGTAGGCATATCAATGAGTGGGTGGTCTAATGTGTCCTCATATTCATATTCAAATGGATTATCATCCGAACTAAACCTTAAACAAAGTACAATCCATTTGGGTACACAAATTTCAAATATGTTTGAGCATAAAAATAAAGTATTTATAGGGCTGGTTAATTCTAAATCTGCTGGCGTTGCTGCCTTTGATGTTTCCAATGGAATAAAGGTAGACCAATTATATTTACCCAAAGTATTCTCGAATGACAGCGAAGAGATTTATGTGGTGTCTGATGTAGTTGTAGATCAAAAAGATAATATTTGGGCTACATCTGCCAATAATTCTAATCAACCGATTTCAATTTTCAATGGAGGTCAATTTAGGCACATATCCATAAGCGAAAGTGGAGGCGCCTTATCTAATAATCCTCATACAATTACAGTGGATAATTATAATCGAATTTGGATTGGTTCACCAGCTGGTTTGGTCATGTATAAGTATAGTGGAAATATCATGAATCCGACTAATGAAGTTTGGGTTACAGAAGCAGTCAATCCAGGGCCATCAAAACGAATACCATTGGATATCAATATTTCATCCAGAAACCGTCTTTGGATATTGACTCCTTTAGGTCTCATTCATAAAGACCTACAAGTATCGGAATCAAACCCAGTAAGTAATACTGGTCCTATAGGAAATAACGGTGAATTAATTCCTTATTTCCCAAGTGTATCATTTAATGAATATTCAAGAATTCGCTTTGACCCTCGTGGAAATGTCTGGATAACTTCTCAGAAAGATGGTGTCCACATTGTCACAGAAAATGGTGATTACTGGCCCGATATCAATGGACTCAATACATCTAATAGTAATCTTTTATCTAATTTTGTGAACGATGTGACTTTTGATAGTGAGGATGGCTTAGCTTATATTGCTACAGATAAGGGTGTCAGTTTAGTTCGTATTCCTTATGCAAATGAGAAAAAATCTTATAAATCTGTGGGAATCTTTCCAAGTCCATTTCGAATTCCAAATGATAAACCATTAACGATTGATGGCTTAAAAGATAATAGTTCTTTAAAGATTATGACATTGAATGGTATGTTAATAAGGTCAATCACTAATTCTGAAGTGAATGGTTATCAAGCCTACTGGGATGGCCGGGATGAAAAAGGCCGACTGGTAGGTTCGGGAGTTTATCTTATTAGTGTATTTGATAACAAGGGCGTGTCTTCAATGGAAAAAGTTGCGGTAATTAGAAAATGAAACCCGTCATCAATACCGTAAAAGCCATCGTGGGAATAATTTTGATTATTATCGGATTGATCGGTGGATTGATCCCTATATTTCAAGGATGGATATTCGGGATTCCTGGATTAATGTTATTAGGAAGTGTTTTTCCGCCGGTGAAAAGATGGACTCATAATTTCGTGAAAAAAGCTAAGAGAAAGATGAAACGCTAGCTTAACTTTTTACGTTCTACGAATTCGGGTAAAATTCCAAACTTAGTTTCAAGTTCATTCGCAATATCTTTAATCATTTCCTTTCTCTCTAAATGAGGAAGGAAAGCTGACTTCATAGCAACAATGGTTACTTCCCTGAAATCATGTAGAGTGAATCCAAATAAATCTCTAGCTATTCCAAACTCTTTAGTAAGTGTAGTATCTGACATAAGACGATTATCAGTATTCAATGTAACTCGGATACCTTGGTCATAATAATACCGTATAGGATGCTGTTTCAAGGAGCGTACTGTATAGGTATGCCAATTTGAAGTAAGACATATCTCCATGGTAATCCGATGGTTATTTACATAATTCATCAAATCTTTATCTTCTTTTAATCGTGTGCCATGGCCTATTCTATGTGCGCCGCAATAATGAACAGCCTGATGAATAGATGATGGTCCGAAAGCTTCACCAGCATGAATAGTGGCATTAATATTATGGTTTAGAATCATGTAAAATGCTTCACGGTGATCTTTGGCCGGGAAGTTTTCTTCAGCACCTGCAAGGTCAAATCCAACCACACCTTTATTTTTGAATTGCACACAAAGATCTGCAAGTTTGAGTGATGCTTCTGGAGAGATATGACGTATGCCGCAAACGATAATACCTGACTTTACACCAAAATCCTTTTCACCCTTTCTTAATCCATCTCGTACAAAAATAACGGCCTCTTCCAACGTCATACCTTTAGATGTATGAAGGATTGGCGAATATCGCACCTCGATATAACGGACGTTTTCTGAAGCTACATCTTCGATTAGTTCATATGCGATTCGTTTAAGTGATTCAGGCGTCTGCATTACACTTAGTGTAATATCAAAACGGGAAATATATTCTTCCAGAGTGCCTCGTTTTCTCCCAATTGAGAGAATTTTTTTTAAATCAGTAGGATTGGAACTGGGTAGAGATATATTGTCTTGCTGAGCCAATTCTATAATAGTATTGATTCTTAAACAGCCATCCAAATGACAATGGAGCTCCACTTTTGGGAGCATTTTCAAAAGGTTATCTGAAATTTTCATTTCATTATTTTTTTGATACAGCTTTATAAAGCCAAATCATCATTCCGATAAATAGTATTGAGCCAGACATTTCTATACCACTAAAATTTGGCCACCAATCTTTTTGACCAGTGATAAAAATGGGTACAGCCACTAAGATTCCCATTAGTGCTTCACCAGTTATAAATCCAGAGGACATAAGTAGACCGCGTTTTTCAGAAGATTTTGAACCACCTGCTTTTTTACCTAAGTGGTTGATCATACCTCCAATAAAGATAGGGACAGTCAACGTGATTGGAAGATATATGCCAACTGCGACAGCCAATACTGGTACTCGAAAATCTGATCCTATACGCTCTTGTCTTAAATCAATAAGAATCAGCATAACTGCAATGAAACCACCAATGTACACAAAAGTCCAAGGAAGATTTCCAGTGAAAACACCGTCCGCAACTGATTTCATGAGCGTAGCTTGCGGTGCAGAAAGGGTCGGTGAACCAATAGTATAGGCTGTATGAAGAATATCCAATACCAGTCCAAGAACAACTGCAGCAGATAAAGTTCCAACAATTTGCATTACCTGTTGTTTCCAAGGTGTGGCGCCTAAAATATGACCTGATTTTAAATCTTGAAGGTTGTCTCCACCAATGGCAGCCGCACAGCAAACAACTGCGCCCACCATAATTGCACTGGCTGCACCAACTCCAGAACCAGTTCCAAGAATAGCCAATAAAAATAAAGATGTAAATAAGATAGTTGCAATTGTTACTCCAGAAATAGGATTATTTGATGACCCAACTACTCCAGCCATATAGGCCGCTACAGCAGAAAAAAGGAATCCAAAGATCATCATAACAACGGCTAACAAGGCTGCGATACCAATCGAACCAATAATATCCATGTATAGTAGAAACACAGGCACCAATAGTACGATTAGTGCAATACCTACATAATTAATGGGTAAATCCTTTTCTTCTAAAGGTAAATCCTCATCAGTCGTTTGATTCTTCAAAGTAGCGAGGCTTGCTTTGATACCTTCAACTAAAGGTTTGAATAATTTAATAAGAGACCAGATTCCGCCGACTACCATGGCACCAACGCCAAGGTACCGGATCTTAGAATTCCAAATATTCCAAGCGGAATCAAGAGTATCTCCTTCAAAACCGACCATAGCAGAATAAATGGGAATGGCTACCGCCCAAGAGATTAAACCACCGGCAACAACTAGAATTCCAATATTCCTGCCAACAATATAGCCAACTGAAATCAAAGCTGGGGAAAGATCTGTTCCTATTCCAAAAATCGATTTCCCAATAACTGTTGCACCCGCCATTTCTGCATGCCACATGCCAAAGCCTTGCTGACATAATTTCATTAGTCCGCCTGCTAAACTTGTCAGACCTATCGTCTTCAGTCCACCTGAACCATCATCTTCTGTACCTTGTTTTGCTTCATTGCCAGCGCGAAGTACCTCAGCCGTTGCCACACCTTCAGGATATCTTAATTTTGCTGTCACAATTAGTGCTCGACGTAAAGGTACTGTAAAAAGGACACCAATTACTCCACCAACAGCAGCAATTTTGGCTACTTCTACATAATCAAATGTATCCCAATATCCCAACAATACTAATGCAGGTATGGTAAAAATCACACCTGCAGCTAATGATTCTCCAGCAGAGGCGGCCGTTTGTACGATGTTATTTTCTAAAATATTTGATTTTTTAAATAAGGACAAAACTCCCATTGATATAACAGCCGCAGGTATGGATGCAGAAACGGTCATACCGGCAAAAAGTCCCAAATATGCGTTGGCACCAGCCAAGATCATAGATAAAACCACGCCAAGGAAAAGAGCTTTTATTGTAATCTCTGGATATTGGTTGTTAGACATAATATTCCTTGAATTAATTGGGGTGAAGCTAGGGGAACTGAGACGAAAATTACAAGTCCAGTAGAAAAGCTTCCTTTGGAATAAGTAGAATAAGAATATTATTTTCACCTTGGTTTTGGGGTGCTGTTTTGTACAAAATAAAAATGGCTGAGAAAAAACTCAAGAACCTGAACTGGATAATGCCAGCGAAGGAAAAACAATAACATGAAATTTTTACAACTTTTTAGTTTATATACGCTTTACACCCTTAATGGTCAATCCATTGAAGTGAGAGGTATCGTTGTTGATGTAGAATCCCAAACGCCCCTAGTGGGCGTCAATATCGTATCTGGTGAAACGGGAACTATAACCGATATTTTTGGAACATTTATAATATCTGCCAAAACAGGTAGTGAGATCTCTTTTTCATTTATTGGATATGAGAAGATTAATACAATCGTAAAACCAAAAATGACCATTTTGATGACCCCCACTATTTTGCAGGGAGATGAGATAACGGTCAATGCGATCCGGGCAATTAGAGGAATGACGCCTGTCTCTTTTTCAAATTTGACTGCAAAAGAGATCGAAACACGCAATACTGCTCAGGATGTACCCATGATGCTTGCATCTGAACCAGGTGTTTGGGCCTATAGTGAAAGTGGAAACGGAACCGGATATTCCTATCTATCCATCCGAGGATTTGACCAAAGTCGTATAGGTGTTATGATCGATGGGGTTCCTTTGAATGACAATGAAAGTCATCAAGTATATTGGGTTGATCATGGCGATATACTTTCTGATGCCAGAGACGTACAAATTCAGCGAGGAATCGGAAGTAGTCTTTATGGATCATCTGCTTTTGGTGGTTCAATCAATGTGAATACGAATATAGCCAGCGATAAACGAGAGATTGGTATGACCTTTGGTTCAGGTGATTGGAATACATCTAAATATCGTGTACGATACCGATCTGGTAATGATCTAGGTGAAAATCTCAGTATAGTGGTTAGAACATCTCAAATTGAATCTGACGGATATCGAGAGAATCATCATTCAAAACAGAAAGGTATGTTCTTCGGTTTGGAGCACCGGGGTCAAAAATTTACTAATCAATTTCGTTCGCTTATTGGCTATGAGAATACCCAACTTCTCTGGGATGGAATTTATATGGCCGATATTAATAATCGGACCAAGCGCCGATCGGGTTATAAAGCCTATACGGATGATTTTTTACAGCAGATCTATTCGCTAAATACACAAACTAAATTCAAAGATAATCTCTATTTTCGTAACGTGAGTTATCTTGTTGTAGGAAAAGGCTATTATGAGGTAGCTAAAACAGGTCGGGATTATTATTCCTATAATTTGGATATGAATGATCAATACACCGATAGTGATGAGCAAGGTATGTTTACTGATCTTTTACGAAGAAAATGGATCGATAATAACTATTTTGGAATTGTACCAGTAATAACATGGAAGAACCAAGGTCTACAAATAGATTTAGGTGGAGAAATGCGATACTATACGGGTGATCATTACGGTGAAGTCTCCCAATTTTCCGATGTGAGACTGTCAGAACAATTTGGTGATAAATGGTATAAGTACTACAAATATGTCGGTAAGAAAAATTCACTTACTACTTTTACGCATTTTATTTGGCATCCGGAAGGTCAACCCTTTACGATAATGGCTGATTTCCAAAACCAAAAACATAATTGGAAATTAAATCAAGAAAACATAGTCCATGCTTCCGGACATACACTATCGGCCGATTGGGATTTTTTCAATCCCCGGATGGGTATTATCTGGGAAATAGGTGATTCTATTAATGTTTTTTTTAGTTGGGGTAAGGCACAGAAAGAGCCTGCAGATAATCAGATTATCAAAGCGGATGATGTATGGAGTGAACCAGTTATGGCTGCTGCAGAAGTGATTTCTGACTTTGAGGGGGGAATTGATTTCACATTTGGTAAAGGTCAAGTTCGTTTTAATGGTTATAGAATCGGGTATTTAAACGAGCAGCTAAAGAATATCAATGTAGATCAGGAGGGGGAATACAATTATTATTCTGCAGACTCAACCGAACACATGGGATTTGAATGGGAAACAAGCTTTATCTTTAATAATCGGTGGAGTATGTCCGCCAATGGTGCATTGGTTATGAATTATTTTAATGATGGAAAGAGTTTGCCAAATATTCCGGCCACTCTATTTAACCTTTCCATGAATTATCGCCCTATTAAAAATGGATTATTATTTATTGATTGGCGACGAGTCGGTCAAATGTACGTGGATAAGGCTAATACAGAAGCAGGTATAATCGACCCTTTTTCACTGTGGAACGTAGGTATGCATTATAAATGGAAAGAGTTAGTAATAATGGTAAAGGTGAACAACCTGTTTGATAAACTTTATTCAACCTATGGCTATGGTTATGATTCTGATGGTTACCATGCTTACTTTTGGCCGGGTGCTACAAGAAATACATTCTTCAATATTTCATATACATTATAAAATAAGAATAGGGAATCAATATTGCTTCCCTATTCTTATTTTATAAAATGTAGAACAAAACTAACTATATCTTATAAGAAGATATTTCAAAGCTCGAGTTTTCTCTTTCTTTAACTTAACTTTAAAGCTTGATGTCCAATAAGAAATCCACCAGAAAACGCATATTCCTAATAGATGGTTATGCCATGTTGTACCGAGCACATTTTGCAATGATTCGAAACCCCTTGATTAACTCTAAAGGTATGCATACATCTGCCCTTTTTGGTTTTATAAATCAAGTATTGAAATTAATTCGGCAGGAAAAACCAGATTACCTCATGGCAGCATTTGATTCATCAAAAAAAACCTTTCGACACGAACTTTATCCAGAATACAAAGCCACAAGAGAAAAAATGCCGGAAGAAATGCAGTTTCAGCTTCCATACTTATGGAAACTTCTTAAAGCCATGCGAATTCCAACTTTAGAACAACCGGGTTTTGAGGCTGACGATATTATTGGAACGTTGGCCAAACAAGCTGATGAAAGTGAATTAGATGTTTACATAGTAAGTGGTGATAAAGATTTTATGCAGCTTGTGAATGAGCATATTTTCCTTTATTCACCTTCGGGGAGAAAGGCAGAACTCAAAGTTTACGATAGTGATGCTGTTGAAGAAAAATGGGGAGTTCCACCTGAAAAGATTATTGACTTGCTTGGACTTATGGGTGATTCATCTGATAATGTTCCCGGAGTAATGGGGGTGGGCAAAAAGACAGCAGTAAAACTACTTAAGGAATATGGTACACTTGAAAGCGCATTGGATCACGCAGATGTGGTGAAGAATAAGCGGGCCAGAGAAGGGTTGCAAAATGGTAGAGAAAAAGCCGTTTTGAGCCAAGAATTGGTGACTATCAAAACAAACATGGATCTTGAAATAAATTATACTGAAATGGCCACAAATGGATTCGACTTGAATAAATTGAATGAATTATTTCGTGATTTAGAATTTCAAGTTCTTCAGACACAGTTAAGTGCATTCGATGGGAAAGTGCTTACAAATGAAGAAGGCCCAAAAAAGAATTATAGAGCATTATTAGACCTAATTGAGATTCAAGAATTTGTTGATACTGTAAAAGAAGGGGAGTGGCTATCATTTGACTTGGAAACCACATCTATCGAACCTATGCGGTGCGATATTGTTGGTTTATCTTTTTCAATAAAACAAAATATTGGTGTGTACATACCCATTCATTATAAAGAAAAAGAAGTCAACTTATTTGATGAGCACCTTAAATCTGTTTTAGATATTCTCCACCCAGTTTTGAAAAATAAAAAGATTCCTAAAACGGGACAAAATATAAAGTTTGATGCACTGATTCTTAGAAGATACGGAATTCAAGTAAATGGAATTCAATTTGATACATTGTTGGCTGCCCATTTGCTTAAACCAGAATCTAGAAATTTAAAATTGGATAATTTGAGCCTAGAACATCTTAAATACCATATGGTGCCAATTGAGAATCTAATAGGTAAAGGGAGAAATCAAATTTCAATGGCGGAAGTGGAACTGGAAAAGATAACATTTTATGCAGCTGAAGATGCAGATATAGCGCTCCAACTTACCCACATTTTTGAGAAGGAATTGAAGAAGGAAAACCTTGATCAATTCTTTAATGATATTGAAATACCTTTATTGCCAGTTCTTATTGAAATGGAATTTAATGGGATGTTTGTAGATGGACAGATGTTAGAATCTATGTCGATAAAGTTGAGAAAAAAGATAGATGAACTTATTGTAGATATCCACAAAGAAGCTGGTACTGAATTCAATGTGAACTCTACTCAGCAATTAGCCAATGTTCTTTTTGATATCAAGAAACTACCAGAAATAAAAAAACGGTCTACTGCTGAAGAGATTCTCAAGCGATTGAAGAAGGAACATCCCCTTCCTGGCTTAATTTTAGAATATAGAAAGCTCAATAAACTCAAGAACACCTATATTGATGCATTGCCAGCTTTGATCAATCCGGATACAAAGCGAATCCATTCTACATTCAGCCAAACGGTTACGGCCACGGGAAGATTATCCTCAAGAAATCCCAATTTCCAAAATATTCCAATTCGCACAGAAGAGGGGCGTGAGATTCGAAAAGCTTTTCGATCTAAACAAGAAGATTGGAAAATGTTTTCTGCAGATTATTCACAGATCGAGTTAAGGATAATGGCTCACTTATCTCAAGATAAAGCCTTAGTTGATGCCTTTAACAAGGGGGAAGATATCCATACACGGACGGCAGCAGATGTTTTCAAAGTAGCTATGGGTGACGTGATCCCTGAAATGCGACGAACAGCAAAGATCGTCAATTTTGGATTGCTTTATGGCGCTGGACCTTTTCGAATGAGTCAAGAATTGGGTATTCCTCAAAAAGAAGCAAAGGTAATTATTGAAACCTACTTTGATCGATATTCAGGTATAAAGAAATATATTGAATCTATAGTAGAAAATGCTCGTGATAAACAGTATGTTCAAACCATGTTGGGACGCCGCCGACCAGTTTGGGATATTGACAGCAAAAATCATCTCCATCGTGAAGCTGCTAAGCGTATGGCTATTAATATGCCCATCCAAGGAACTAACGCAGAAATGATAAAACTGGCAATGGTGGCAATCCAAAAAAAATTAAAAGTTGAAAAAATGAAATCTAAAATGGTACTTCAGATCCATGATGAATTGGTGTTTGAAGTTCCTTTAGGAGAATTAGAAATTCTACAGTCTATAGTTATAAAAAAAATGGAAAAGGCACTACCATTATCCGTGCCGATTGTTGTGGATTGTGGTCATGGTAAATCTTGGTATGAGGCCCATTAATGGAAGCAAGCATTACACTAAAAAAAGTTGGAAAACTAATTCGAGACAAGACCATTCTTGCTAGCTTGAGCTTTGGGATTGAAAGAGGATCTCTTGTAGCAATAATTGGCGATAATGAAGCAGGTAAGTCCATGTTACTTAAGGTGATCTCAGGAATCGAATATCAAGAATTTGGTCAAGTATTTATCAATGGATTAGATGCGCAAAAACGACGCCAAGAAGTGATGTCATCTATAGGATTTGTTTCACATGAATTAGATCTAGATCCCTGGTTAACACTTGAACAGAATATTCAATTTATGGGAATGTTGTATGGTATTGATACGGAGACTATTAATACTCGAATGGTGCAACTGGCTCGTGAACTCCATATCATTCCTTTTTTGAAAAGAATGGTAGAGGATATATCTCCGGGTATTGTGAAAAAGGGAATGGTTATTCGAGCTATGATCCATGATCCTGATATTCTAATCATGGATGATCCAACTGCTTTTATGGATGCAGAATCCTACCGACATACATGGGATTTACTACTAAGGCTTCGGGGTCAAAAAACAATTTTATATGTAAGTCAGTCCCTTCAAGAAGTGGAAGAAGCTCATGATCGTATTCTCGTATTAGAAGATGGTCGAATTGTGTTGGATGGAAGTTTAGATAAGCTTTTGGGAAGTACCTTTGAATTTCATCAATTCCAAATCGAATTTGAAGAATTATCTGAAGATTTATTTAAAGCACTATCCAAATTACCAAAAGTGAAAAATGTAACTCGAATTGGAAATAGTATACACTTTTATGGACGAGAAAGAAATGTTTTCTTTGAAGTGTTGAACGCAGCGAGTACAGCAATAATGAAAGATATTATAGTGAAGAAACTAAGTCTTCAGGATCTTATGGATGCTAAATATGCTAAGGATGGAATTCATTGATTAAGGCATTATTATTGAGACGGGTTTGGCTGCTTCGTCATCGTCTTTTGTCAACGATATCATTAATGGTTTTATTTCCATTAATACTTCATCTTTCAATTACTATGGTGATGAAAAATATTTTGAAATTTTCTGTGGATAAAATTCCTTATGAAGTGTGGGTATTTCCAGGAATTGTACTTCTAATTGCAGTGTCATCAACATATGCCATTATTTATCGAGACTTATTTGATCTTCGTATTCATAAGAAATCTTTTATACCGATTACATTGTCTCCTTACAGTAAAACTCATTTGGTTATCGGATTCTTAACCACTTCCATTATTGAATCTCTTTTTCATGTATTGGTTGCTATGGCTGTTTTAACGGCTTTATTGCCTGAACCACTCCAATGGACGGCATATTTTCTAACTCCCATTTTCGCATTTATTTATTCTTTCTTATTAGCAAACCTTATGATTACTCTTTCAATATTGACGGACCGTATTACCACATATTTATCTCTTTCCATCATGATGTTTCTTTTTGTCATTTTTGGTACAGGTGTATTAGTAGAATTTGATTTTTATCCAGAATATATAGGTATTATTTTAACAAACAATCCATTGAGTATGGTGTTGTCTCAGCTTCGCGAACTCCTCTTTTATAACCGTATTAATTGGGAATGGGTCGTAACGCCTATTGCTACTTCGATTGGATGGACCTGGTTAAATGGTTATTTACTCAAACGAAAATTGAAACAATGATAGCTTATTTATCAGGTGCTATGGAGTTCGCTAATGATGAAGGTGCTGGTTGGCGAAAAGAAGTAACATATTGGCTAGGCAAAACTTTGGGGCATTCTGTTTTTAATCCTGTCCTTGAATCAGAGAAATTGGTAAAAAAATATGGTGCCAAATCCTATCGTGATTGGAAAGAAAGCGACATTCAAAAATATACGAATTTCATACGATTATGTGTTGATCGAGATATTGATATAGTTCGAAATAAATGTGATTATCTTATTTGTCTATGGGATGAAAGTGTTATGAAAGGCGCTGGAACCCATGCAGAAGTCACAATTGCATATGAAAGTAATAAACCAGTTTATCTTATTAATAAGTTATCTATAGATAACTTAAGTGGTTGGATAATGGCCTGCAGTACAAAAATATTTACTGACTTTGATTCACTAAAAATATTTTTATCAGAACAATATTCTAAAAATATTGATTGAAATATCCTTATGATAAGTCCCAAAGTGACTATCCATCTTGATCGTTTGAAAGCAAATTTTGATCTAGTAAAAAAGCAAGTAAATGGTAAGCCAATCATAGCTGTAGTCAAGGCTAACGGATATGGGCATGGTGGTGTGTCTTGCGCAAAAACATTAGAAAGTCATGGCTGTGATTTTTTTGCAGTTTTTTCCATCGATGAAGGAATTGAGCTGCGTGATGCAGGTATTCAATCAGATATCCTCATTTTTAGCCGTCTTGATCAAAGCCGATTAAATGAAGCTATTAATTATAATTTAATATTAAATATTTCACATAGAATGGATTTAGAGAATGTTATCACTTACCATAAAGAAACAGGTTTTTCCCTTAGAACCCATCTAAAAGTCGATACAGGTATGACTCGATTGGGAATTGATGTTGATTCAATTCCTGAGGTTATTCAATTATTGGTCGATTATCCCGAGGTTAAATGTGAAGGTATTTATTCACACTTTGCCACAGCGGATGAGGGGGACCTTTCTTATACCATAGAACAGCAAACCAAATTCAAGTCAATATTAAATGTGGCAAATGATATGGGCTATTCATTCAAAAAAATTCATTTATCAAATAGTGGGGCGGTCCTCAATGTAGATCAGAGTTTATACAATATTGTACGTGTTGGTATGCTTCTTTATGGTGCATTTCCCAGTAGTGAAGTTCCTATGGATCTGCCCATACAACCAGTCATGACATTCAAAGCCTCGATCGTTTCGGTGCGCAAAGTACCTGCCGGAACACACGTGAGTTATGGTGGAGTGTATAAAACAGATTCTATCACTCACATTGGTGTAATTCAGTGTGGTTTTGCTGATGGTTTACCTCGACCATGGTATGAAAAAGGGTACGTTAGCCATAATGGAAAAAAAATCAAAATTGCAGGCCGTATCTGCATGGATCAGTTTATGGTGGATTTTGGAAATACAATTCCCAATGAAGGGGATGAAGTACTCATGATTGGTCATGAAGGTCACGATGAGATTCGGATAGAAACTATATCGAATGCCATCCAATCTACTCCCTATGTAATTGCTACAGGGATTGGTGGAAGAACAAAGCGAATCTATCAGGGATAATTACCATAAATCGTATTAGATTTCCACGGCAATGATTCGAGGAAATCTAATACGAACTCTTTTTGCAAAAGCTATTCTATGGCTTTCTATTCTTTCCGGACAACAATTCAATCATAGTATTGTCATGCCCGTTCCGGATCTTTCATTTCACCCTTCCATTTTCTATGGATTGGATGTAATGGAACAAATGGATTTTAAACCACTTTATGGTAAAACGATAGGTGTGTTTACTAATCAAACGGCTGTAAATCGAAAAGGTATCCACATTCTAGATCTTTTGAAAGTTCACCCTAAAATCGATGTCGAGATTATTTTTACACCTCAATATGGGTTATTTGCAGAAGAAAACGAGCGATTCAAACTTCAGGGAGACCAGAAGTACGACCCAATATATAAAGCTCGAATTGTAGAAGTATTCGGAAGAAATGTGAAACCACCTGAATGGTCTATGCGCGGTCTAGATGTTATCGTCGTTGATATCCAGGATACAGGTGTTCGTTTTTCCACTTATGTTGCAACCATGACAAAGATCCTTGAAGTGGCGAGTGAATGGAGTACACCAGTAATGGTTTTGGATCGGCCAAATCCTCTTCGTGGTGACAGAGTAGATGGTCCTGTCGTCAGAACACAGTTTCAATCATTTCAAGGCTACCATTTGGTACCCATACGCCATGGAATGACCATAGGTGAAATGGCCATTATGGCAAATGAAATGGGTTGGATCAAAAATTTGAAAAGGGCAAATCTTACTGTGATCCCAATGGCAAATTGGAAACGGTCTTATTGGTTGG
>Ga0209034_10001029_pt1 | contig 13820 bp, 11 predicted proteins | sample MarorgKNORR_S2LV_2_FD_188219 | JGI IMG/M metagenome (GOLD analysis project Ga0209034, IMG submission 188219) | Marine microbial communities from the Southern Atlantic Ocean, analyzing organic carbon cycling - 250m_A/KNORR_S2/LV (SPAdes) (version 2) | ecosystem: Environmental > Aquatic > Marine...
CTTCTATAACTTCAGGCAATTCTGAAAGACTGGGATGTAAAGAATCATCTGCTTTATTAGCTGGCTTTTCGGAACAAGAACATAAAAAGCAAATGAATAGACACGTTGTAAATAATTTTAAAAAGCGCATTGTTTTCATAGGGATTATAAAAGTTTTGAATAATAACATTTTAACCGAATTTTTCAAAAAAAAATGCCCTTAAGTAATAAAATTTACCTTATTTAGACCCATTTATTAAGAAAACCTATTAATTATCGAATTATTCCCTTAAAAAATTCTGTCAAGTACCGATAAATAATGAGAATACTTGTTTTAAGAAACCAAGCCACGGGTAAAAAATATGAAAAATCGGTGCACCAAAATCTGTATATATATTCTCCTAATATTTTACGGGATCAGTTGCACCATGCTGAAACAAAAAATCCAAGGAGCAACGGATAGCATAGTTTCTATAACGCAAAAATCACCCATAAAAGCGCTCAAAAAAACAATCCAAGCAACAAAGAATAGCATCGTTTCTATTACCCAAAAATCACCCATTACAAGAAACGATAAAGATCAGGATTTCCAATTCGCCCGGAATCAGTTTAACCGTCAAGATTTTGCGGCCGCTGAATTTTATTTAAAAAAGAGTTTAGCAAACCGTCCCGGAGACTTACGCGCTCTAAACTTATTACCTTGGACTTATTTTTTTCAAAAACGTTATGACAAAGCAGTTATTGCCTTTGGTCAAGCTCATACATTTGACAAAAAAAATACAACTTCCCTAATAGGCATGGGCTGGTGTTATTTTAGCCTTAAGGAATATGAAAAAGCCCTTGAACGTTTTGACCGTGTAGAAATATTGATGCCTGATTCATACGAAGTTCATAAAGGTCGAGCTTTCGTTTATCTCGAACAAAAACGAGAAGATCTTGCAAAACAGGAATTGATTCAAATATTTGATGACAATAAAGTTGAAAATATTATCACTATGTGGAATCAGTGGTTGTATGAAAACCCAGATGCAATATGGCAAATAGTACCATCTGCTGCGGAATCAACATCCATATTTACCTTGCCTGATGAATACCCACGCTATAGAAGCATTCTTTTAGGATTACCAACCAAACAAGAAACTTCTGAATTAGAAACTGCCTGGGAAGCTTATCATCAAAGGAAATATATAAAAGCTATGAATTTATTTGAGACGCTTTCCATAAATAAAAACCCAGATCTCGATTCAGTAAATGGTCTTGCATGGAGTTTGCTGAAGGCCAAAAAAATCAACCAATCTGAAGAAGTATTCAAAGAGATCCTAGAGCTCTATCCGAAATTTATTGGTGCAATTAAAGGAATAACTAAAATAAGGGAAATAAAAAAACAACAAGCTTCATACGCCCAATACTATCTTGACTTAGGAAAATACGGCCTCGCAAAAGAAAAACTCGACGAATTATTGTTTAAATACAAAAACTGGGCACATCCTTACAATCAACATGGAAAAATATCATTGGCAAGGCAGGAGTATGATCTAGCCAAAACTTATTTTCTAGAAGCATTAGAAAAAGAACCAAATAACCCTGTTGCATTAAATGGTTTGGACCAAATTTTAAAAGCCGTCAACAAACATCTTTATAAAGCTGATGAAGCTTTAAAAAAAGGCGATTATAAAACTGCTGCATTAATTTATTATGATTACGTGCAGGAAGATGTTGATTGGCCTTCAGAGAAATTTCATATTGCTCATGCCTATAATGGGTTAGGTTGGAGCCAATATAAAAAGAAACAATATAGTTATGCTATCCAAAAATTTACAAAATCGGTCCGACATGAAGACTACAAAATCGACGCTTCAAAGGGCTTGGGATTATCTTTGTACGCGCTTAATGAGTTTCGAGATGCTATCCCTTATTTAGAAACTGCACTTAGCCACGATCCAGGTAATAAAGAGCTTGCTTACAAATTAGACTGGGCTATTTTACAAAGTGAAAATCCTCAAAATGCCAAGGGTTATTTTGAAAAAATATTAAAAGAACACCCTTTATTAGCTTCACCCTATATGGCTCTTGGTTGGGTCCATTATAAGAATCGAAATCCAGATTTAGCTATAGAATATTTTTTAAAAGCTATCTCCTTGGATCCTGATTTTGCACTAACCCAAAATTTTGTTGAATTAATTGCAAAAGAGCGTTTTGGGTGGCAGGTTTACAACTCTCTGGGTTGGACCTACTTTCAAAACGGAAAAATTAATAAATCGATGGCAATGTTTAAAAAATCTTTAAAATTGCAACCCCACAGATCTGAGGCACGGAAGGGACTAGGATATATAAATTACCAACTTGGGAATCTTCAAGAAGCGCAACAGATGTTCAAACAGTGTCTAGCCCTGAACCCAATTCCAAAACCAGTATTCGAACTAATCACTGGTAAAAATGCAATTGCCCCTTTTAAACTCCAGACTACTCCTCTTACCAAATTAGGTAGGATTCATTTAATTAATGGTAATAGTCAAAAGGCTATTGTTCAATTTATGAATGAATTAAAGATGAGATCCGACCAACCTGATGCCTACGATGGGCTAGGATGGGCCTATTTAGCACAAAAAAGGGAATTGGAAGCAAGAGCTGCTTTTAAGATGGCCATTCGCCTCGAACCTCTGAACAATTCTGCTAAAAAGGGGTTAAGAAAAGCAAAAGAAGCCCTTATAAAGAAAAGCCTTAGATAAAAAACTTCGCTATCCAACAAATTTCTCAAAACGAGTCCAAATTAGCTAATAAATAATTTATTTACAAAAAATCAAAAGTTTCAATTGACACACGAAACTTTTCGCTTAAAATATAGCTAATCTACTGGTTCCAAACGTATTACAGAAGCTCAAACATTTGGGGGGGGAGGGGTACCTTGCTCTTTCACTATATGAGTGAAAATTCATGGAGTTGAATTCGTTCAACTCCATGATCCCGATCTTACCTTAGCTAACCTGAAAACATTTTCGCGTAGGAAGCCTTTAAATTTTCCACAACAGAAGGTTCAGCAAGTGTAGAAATATCTCCCAATTTATCTGCTTCGTTAGCGGCTATTTTGCGCAAGATGCGCCGCATGATTTTGCCAGATCGCGTCTTTGGAAGATTAGGTGCCCAGTGAATAACATCGGGGGCTGCTATGGGCCCAATCTCCTTACGTACAAAATTGACCAAGTCTTTTTTTAAATTTTCATTCGCACTAATTCCTTCCCTAAGCGAAACATAGGCATAGATCCCCTGCCCTTTAATTTCATGTGGAAATCCAACTACGGCCGCCTCTGAAATAGCATCATGTAAAACCAAAGCAGATTCTACTTCCGCCGTTCCAATTCTATGACCTGAAACATTAATAACATCATCAACGCGGCCGGTGATCCAGAAATAACCATCTTCATCACGCCGACAACCATCTCCTGTAAAATAATATCCTGGATAGATTTTGAAATAAGTTTCTTCAAACCTATCTTGATCCTTGTAAATGGTTCGCATTTGGCTAGGCCAAGGTTCCTCTAATGCCAGCACCCCTGTGACTCCGTTTCCTTGCAGAACCTTGCCCGTCTCGGCCTCAATAATCACAGGCTTAACTCCAAAAAAAGGAAACGTCGCCGAACCCGGCTTAGTCGGCGTACATCCGGGTAATGGAGTGATTAAAATTCCTCCTGTTTCTGTTTGCCACCATGTATCCACGATCGGACACCGACCTTTTCCTATTTTTTTATGGTACCAACGCCAAGCTTCCGGATTAATGGGTTCTCCCACTGACCCTAAAACACGCAACGTGGAAAGATTGTATTTTCCAGGAAAATCCTCCTCAAAAGACATCAAAGCACGAATTGCAGTCGGCGCGGTATAAAATTGAGTTACTTTTAATCGATCCACAACATCCCAGAATCGACCTGCATCAGGATATGTAGGCACCCCTTCAAACATTACGGTCGTCGCTCCATTGGCCAAGGGACCGTAAATTATATAAGAATGCCCAGTCACCCATCCAATATCTGCCGTACACCACCATATATCTTCATTATGATAATCAAAAATATATCGGTGAGTCAGAGCAGTAAAAATCATATAACCAGCTGTACTGTGTTGTACCCCTTTCGGCTTACCAGTTGACCCTGAAGTATAAAGAATAAATAAAGGGTCCTCAGAATCCATGACTTCGGGTTCACAAACAAGATTGGCTTCAGACATTTCTTCATGCCACCACACATCACGCCCATCTTGCATAGTTATGGGAATTTTATTTCCTACACGCTTGACAACGATACAAGTACTGACTTGCACACCTTGTTTTCCTGCAAGTCTAATTGCTTCATCTGCATTTTTTTTGATCGCAATGGGTTTTGAGCCTCTATATCCACCATCTGTAGTAATAAGAATTTTGCAAGAGGAGTCTACTATTCGGTCCGATAATGCTGTCGGGGAAAATCCTCCAAATACAATTGAGTGGACAGCCCCCAACCTAGCACAAGCCAACATGGCTACGGCTAATTCAATAACCATTGGCATATATATAGAAACTCGGTCACCTTTTTTAACTCCATGATTTTTTAAAACATTGGCAAATTTGCAAACCTCCGTGTGAAGTTGTCTATAAGTAAGGCTAATATTCTCACCAGGCTCATTTCCTTCCCAAATAATAGCAGTCTGCTCACCTTTCGTTTCAAGATGTCGGTCAAGACAATTGGAGGTAATATTGCATTTTCCTCCCTTAAACCACTCAATTTTAATGTCCCCCTGATTCACATCGTAATTGTATGACCTTACTTGATCCCATTTTTTAAACCAGCAAAAATGGTTGGCCTGTTCAGCCCAAAACTCTTCAGGATTATTTATAGATCGCTCATACATCTCGCGGTATTGCTCCATAGTTGCAATATGAGCTCTGGATGAAATCCATTCTGGAGGTTGATAAAGCTCCTCACTCATTTTTTTATCTCCAATTAACTGGTATTAAATTTGTATCTTACGAACCGCGCGGGCAGCCTCTGTAATTGTCCAGAGACCTTCTGGATGACTAAATTCGCCGTCTCTTATGTTCAAAACCCAGGTTCGCATTCGCCCCGGGACCTGCTGGGCAACCATAGAAAACCCTCCACCTGAAGCAAATTTATCACTGATATGAATGGTTTTCCCAAATTGATCTGTGTTACTCAGGGACTTATTAAACAAAGTTGGCATTTCATCACGTTTTGGTAATCGCCAATCCTCATATCCCGCAAATTTTTTTTCGTTCAATTCACGAACATAATCAACACTATCCTGATAATTGACCCATTTTTTCAGATCGTTCATGGAATCGGTTTTAACCCACATCAAACCGTGTTCTTTTGAAGTAACGGTTTGATCACCATTATCCACAAAGCTTTCTTTCAAAGATTTAACATCCATATTATTCCAAGCGAATTAGGTTAAGCATCAAAACAAAATTTTCCATATAAATATTGGTGATAAAATATCATTTCAGTTGATAGAAAGGCAATGGGCAAAAACTTTATATCAAAAAAGATTCCCCTTGCTATACTAGTCTTTTAATTATTGGATACCTGAATGACAAATAAACCCCCATCTGAATCTCAGGTTCTACTAACCCATTTTGACTGGAATTTACAAAGACTAGAAGAAGTCATCCAACAGGAACGCAGTGATTACTTTACGGGTGCCGCCTTGCAACGATTCGGTCATACATACGATATAACTATAAAAATTCTTCGGTCTTTTGCAAAATGCCAAGATCTGCCATGCCAAACTGATGCGCAATGCTTTGAAACAGCGGTCACGAGTGGATGGATGGAAAAGATTTTTGATATAAAAGAATTAATAAACGATTACCAATGTATTACGCAAAAACCACAGCAGGATGTGGAAAATATCTACAAAAAATTAATTACCTATCACAAGGCCTTTAGCTATCTTTTTAAACAATTAAAAAGATTAGTCTAGCTCTCTTAATCTAATATTAGTGTTTTTAGTTTTTCCAACGCTATTTTCCGATGCGAGATTGCATTCTTTTCCTCAAAATCCATTTCAGCGTAAGTATTTTTATACCCTTTAGGGATAAAAAAAACATCCCAACCAAATCCGTTCTTGCCACGAATCTCAAATGCTATAGTACCAGCCACCTCTCCTCTAATAACCTGAATCCTTGTTCCATCATGTATAGCAAGGCAACAAACGGCTGTTGCACTTCGGTCGTCAAAAGATTGCAACATCTTTAGCATGCCCTCACAACCAACTGAAGTTTCAAACCACTTTACCAAAGGGCCTGGTAATCCTTTCCATGCCTTAAATTGAAGAGCAGAATCTTCTACTAACACCGGACTCTTCAAAGCCTCATAAGCCTGCTGACATTTATGACGGACCAGCTCATCTAGTTCTTGGGTTTGTATCTCAAATAACCCGTTAACTTCAACTTGTTCTAAAGGAATTTTTAGTATATCCCTTGCTTCTCTGACCTTATTTAAATTTCCTGTTACAAATTTAAATTGACTAAACATACTGTCCTCAAAATGTTATTATGGTCGGCATATTCATACTTCTTGGCTAACCTTACAACCTATTTTATACGTTTAACCTATTCTCTAATCCATGAATAAATTATTCCGATTATTTTTTATCTTATTTTTGCTTTTCTTTCTAACTTCTTGCTCTAACATTTTTGAACTAAACTCGGATGTTTTAGCACGTCAGGCTCTTTTTGATCTGATGAAAATTCAGGAAAAGTTTTACCAAGAAAATAAAAGATTTTCAGGAAAACTCGATGAAATCAAAAAATATCATTTCAAATATGATACAGGAATCGTTTATATGGAGATCGAAAAGGCGGACAAAGATGGGTATCGAGCCATTTCTTTACCTGCCGAATCCACTACCGCACGTGTTTTTGCTTTTGACACGAAGCAAGGAGGTTTCTATGAAATGCAAGACGATGAAGTTGCTAGATATGTTCTAGGAGCATTAAGGCAAATTCGCGAAGAAAAACGAAAAAAAAATATAAGCGATCTTACCGCCTGGATAATGATGGGCGCAATGGTTTTTGTTGGTCTGCGTTTTTTATCCAGATATAAAGCTAAAGCAAACGGTTCGCTATTAGGAGCTTACTTTTCCTGTTTGTTGCCCCTTGGATGGTCGATCGCAATATTAGGAAAAATGGAAAAGAACATTTCATTTAGCAATCAAGTTTCACAGTTTACTTGGGCAGGCCTTATGCTGGCAGTTCTGTCTGTAGTTTTAGGGTTTAAATGGTTGCTGGGAAAAAAAGATGAATCACCACCACTTTCATTATTAAGCTTAATGGCTTGTGCCCTTCTGATAGCTGCTATAAGCGGTAGTGTAATGGTTCACACACTAATTACTTACTCATAAAATTCATATCAATTTAAACATACTGTCAATATATGCATATGTTTTGAATTAACATGAGACCTTAGATAAAACGTTTGGCCGTCCATAGTGTTTCGTGGTAGCACAAATTTTATTGGCCCTTCTGAAGAATTAAGCGTCATTACTTGACCAAGCCTACTTCTATCAATGGCCATTTCATAAGAAGAAGAAAAAGCTTTGGGTATGACTTTCCCACTCCTTGGCAACTCTAGGTCAAGGATAAAATCTCCCCTTCTTTTACTGAAAAGACTTGATTGCCCTTTCTCAGGGATATTTATAGATAATCGATTCCAGTCTCCGGAAGGAATTTTGACCTCAAACTTCTCTTTGCCCGATTTCATATAAATACTACCCCCACTTTTGGCCGTGGAAACAGGAATTTGAATCGTTTTATGAATATTTAAATGGAAAATTCTTCCATCCAGACGTGATAAATTTTCCGAAAAGCTATCTTTAATTTTTTTAAATTTAGGATTCTCTTGGATCTTTTTAAAAAAGTTTTTCCAATTATTTAAAACTCTATTCTCCCTGGTAAGGCTAGTACTGACCTGAGTATTAAAATGGGACCTTAAGACCTGAAATGCTTGATTAATTTCTTTAAGCCTTGTTTCGGCCTCTGGACTTGAGGAATTCAAATCAGGGTGCAACTTTTTGGCAAGGTTATAATAGGAATTTTTAACGACTTGCCACGGCGCATTCGATTCAACCTGTAATACTTCAAAACATTTAGTAATTTGCATAGATATACTTGAATACAGAAAATGTGCCAAAAATTGATTACAAAAGGCACTTTATTTTTCAATAAGATATAAAAATATCCTTTTTTAAGTTGGGTTGCAATCAGGAAAAATCTTCCTCAACCGTGTAAATTTTATAGTTAATTATTTTTCAATGAGTTATATTGAGTCCGCTAAAAGCTTGGCAACTTTACAGTTCGATATAATCTGCCTTCATTTTTTCAAATCAATTTTAAATAAACATTATTATTTAATTTCGTAATACTTCAAAAATGAGCATCGCAAATCATAAACAAAATTTGATTGGCACCTCAGAATCTCATCTAAGAAAGATTCTACATGACTGGCAACCCTACCGGATTCATCAAATTTTTAACTGGGTTTATCATTATGGTTGTCGAGATTTTTCAGAAATGACAAACCTGTCAAAAGTTATGCGCGCCCAGTTAGCAGATCTATTTTATTTTTCTCTGCCCAAGATTCAAAACAAAACTTATTCTCAGGATGGCTCCATTAAATACTTGTTGCGACTTGATGATGGCGCCGTGGTAGAAAGTGTATGGATGCCTTCCGATTCAAGAAAAACTTTATGCCTGTCGACTCAAGTCGGTTGCCGTTTGAATTGTTCATTTTGCCTGACCGCAAGCTTAGGTTTGAAGAGAAACTTAACTTCCGGTGAAATAATTGGGCAATGTATGTCAATAAACGAAGACCTTGGTAAATGTGATGCCATTACCAATATTGTCTTCATGGGCATGGGTGAACCCTTGGACAATTTGGGTCCAGTTGTCGATTCTTTGCGCCTTCTGACTGCACCAGAAGCAATGCGAATCTCCACAAGAAAGGTTACAGTTTCAACATCAGGACTGGTCGATAAAATTAAAGACTTTCAAAAGGAAAATATCCATATCAACTTGGCAATCTCATTAAATGCAACAGATGATAAAACCCGTGATCAACTAATGCCAATCAACAAAAAATATCCAATCAAAACTTTGATGAATTGCCTTAGAAATTACCCCCTAAAACCTCAACGCCGTCATACTATTGAATATGTTTTATTAAAAGGTATCAATGATTCGGATGGAGATGCTCAACGGCTGGCTAAATGGTTAAAGGGAATTCCTTGTAAAATTAATTTAATCCCATTTAATTCATTTGAATCAACGGAATATCGTCCGCCACCAGAAACACAAACCTTTAAATTTCAAGACTATTTAATAGCTCAAAATTTTTCTGCATTTGTTCGGCAAAATCGCGCAACAGATATTCTAGGTGCCTGTGGCCAACTGGCTACGCAATCCAAAAATCTTAGTTTTGTTTAAAGGCTATCTCTCGCTTATGGATAAAACAGCAAGCCTTGACCTTTCGATAGTAATCCCTGTCTACAATGAGCGTGACAATCTAGTTCCACTTGAAGAAAAATTAGAAGAGGAACTAAGCAAACTTGAACTTAGTTATGAAATTATATTAATCGATGATGGTAGTGTCGATGGAAGCCCTCACATTATAAAATCAATACAAAAACAAAACCCTCATTTAAAATTAATTCGATTTGGAAATAATCATGGGCAGTCTGCAGCATTCGCTGCAGGTTTCAAAGCCGCAAAGGGAAAAATTTTTATAACATTGGATGCAGACATGCAAAATAATCCCGCAGATATCCCAGTGTTACTCGAGAAAATGAAAGATTTTGATGTTGTATGTGGTTGGAGATTTAAGAGAAATGACCCCTGGATCAAACGAATATCTTCAAAAGTAGGTAACACCGTTAGAAATTACCTTAGCCAAGAAGAAATTGCCGACACAGGCTGCTCCCTCAAAGCATTTAGACGTGAATGTTTTGATAATATAAAGTTGTTCAAAGGTATGCATCGATTTTTTCCCACGTTGATGAAGATGGAAGGGTTTCGAGTTACGCAGGTAAAGGTTAGCCATCATGCACGTCTTCACGGTGAATCGAAATACAATATTCGCAATCGACTTTTTTCGTCATTACATGATTTAATGGCAATACGTTGGATGAAAAAAAGACAAATTAATTATGACATTATCGAGGAGAATTAAATGACAGTAACACAATGGATGATAATTGGGTTTGTCGGGCAGGCCCTATTTGGAGCTAGATTTATTATCCAATGGATCGTTTCAGAAAAACGTCGTGAAAGCACCATTCCCTTGGCTTTCTGGTATTGCAGCATCGGAGGTTCGATCGTTCTTTTAACCTATGCCATTCATCGCGAGGATCCCGTTTTTATTGTGGGACAAAGCCTCGGTTCGATAATATATATTCGAAATTTAATCCTTATAGATAGAAAAAAGAAAGCTATAGCTGGAGGCGGAACAGAAGAATGAGGAGTTGGAAAATTAGAGTGGCCGGACTTCTACTCATGATAATTGGAGGCTTTCTTTTTGTATGGTCAGTGCGCGATATACAATCTGAATGGCCACAAATATTTGTTGGCCTCTTGTCCATTTTTAGTACGGCGATGGGATTTGCATTGTCCATTATGCCATTAGATATCGCTGAGGATTCTGAGGATTAAATCATCCCCACCTGATATAATAATTTATCCATTTTAAGCCCTCTAAAATCTAGTAAAACCTTTTATTTACAATAGTTTTTAAAGTATCCTTGACTTTACCCAACCCGTATGATATTTCTCTACTTTCTGTAAAGCCTTACCTGTCTAACAGGCTTGCATAAAAAGGATTTTTTGTGATCTAAGCATAGAATTTTAAAAATTATATCAGGGTAGATAATGAGTCAGAATTCTTCAAACATACCATTTCTAAAATCGATACTATGCCTATTGATTGTATATCTCTTAGGACATATGTCACCTTTTCTACCAGCCTCTCACAACTCTATTCTAAATAATTTAAGTCTCCAGTCCCTTGCCTTTGCAGAAGAGGATGAAGATGAGGATGAAGATGAGGATGAGGATGAAGATGAGGATGAAGATGAGGAAGGGGAAGAAGACGGGGAAGAAGGCGGTGAAGAGGAAGAAGACTTATCTTACCTGACCGATATTGGCCCTGCAGCTGAGCATGAGTTCGAAGAATTTTCATTTATGGGGCTTAGCAACCGTAAGTTTACCTGGGCTGCAGCTCAACTCCATATTTTATTTGCATCCTTCATACTAGGGTGTCCCATGTTTGTCGTTATTATGGAAGTAATGGGTGCGCGGCGAACTCAAGGAGTACGAAAAGCGATTATATTATCAAACGTATTTCTCGGGGTGCTCATAGGGGTAGTCATCGGCATAACCGGGGAAGTTATAATTGGAATCCATCATGGCGTCCTTTATGGCCTATGGGCCTGTGCCTTTGGTGCGCTTTTTGTCAGCTTTCTTAACTATTTCCATCGTTTAATGAGTCTCAGGGGCTCGGCTTTCGTTGGTGCTCTCACTGGTACTATCTTAGCAATACCACTAACTCCAGTTGAGCATTACGAAACATCAGGAATCATCCTTGCCATCGTAAACGGTGCTGTAGGTGGCTTGCTCTCTAATGGAATAATGTTTGCGAAGGCAGACTATAAGTTCGAACGTTTGTCACATGAAATTACTAAAGTAATCGGTATCTGCTATAGCTTCACAGCTCTCACCGGCGGACTATTTCTTTTTGTTAACTTGGTAGCCTATAAGGATTTCATCACTTATCTTATCTCATCTTTTCCAATGCTCTTTATGGTTGGCTATCCCACACTGTTCATACTCGAAACTATCGTGATGTACATTTATGTATATTCTTGGGATCCACTCAATAAGGCCAATAAAAAAGGTAGGCATATTGTTACCGGAGTTATTTTAAATGTTCTAGGTTTGTCCCTACTATTAGCCTTGGATGGACCAGTCACCTTTATGCAAACTCCACCAAAACCTTTGGACGAATTAATGAATATTGGTGAATGGGCAAAAATTGCAAATGCAGCCTGGATGCCACTGAATTATCACCGACTCGTTGGTAATGGAACTTTTGGTGGTTATATGGTTTGTATAATTGGTGCATATATGTACCTCTGGTCTAACAAAAAAGAAGAACGGGAATACTACGACTGGGTGGGCTATATAGGTAATATCATAGGTGTGGCAATAATGATTCCGCTACCTGCCATGGGTTACATCTTTGTCCGTGAAATCTATCAATACGATGCTACCATCGGCATGTACATCATGTCCGATAGAGAATCAATGTTCATGCTGGTTCAAGGTCTTTTAGTTGGAACTATGTTTAGTGCGAGTAATATTTATATGTGGATCAGCATGAAACGAATAGAAAATGCCGAGAGATTTTTTCCTGCTATGAAATTTGGTTTCGTCTTGATAGTAATAGCGGCTACCATTTGGTTTACACCGCGCAGATTCTTCGCAACCATGCTACCAGAACCTGGGATGAATCCCGACATGGTTCTACCCGATAACCTGGCTTTTCTAGCACTAATGGTATCCAAAAATACTGCTGCATTTTGTCTTGTGACAGTAACCTTCATCAACTACATCTTTTATACAATTGCAACTAAAACAGGAAAGGTTGCCTACGGAAAGATAAACCCAATAGGGCCTTATGTTCTCATATTTTTGGGGTTTGCTGACATCTGGTTAATGAGTTGGATGGGTACAATCCGTTCACTATCGCGAATGAATTGGCATGTGTATAAAGTATTTAAAGACGTGACACCTGAAAAATTCGCACCCGCATTGGGGGAATCAGGATTCCATGTCACCACTGTAGTCTGGACTTTCTTTATAATTATGACAGCCATCATATGGATTGGAATTAAATATCCCAAAACCAAAAAGGAAGAAACGGAATCAGCTGTTGCGGCACCTCAGATGGCTGAATAAGTTTTCAGGAGTTGAAGCTTAATGAATATAGACATTATTATTATAGGTTGTATAGCGGTATTAAGCGGCCTCTATGCATTATTTAATATTTTTGGATTAGTAGGTCTTAGTTGTGGGATAGCAGTAATGTTAATTTACGTTCTTCTACTAAGGCTTAAACCCAGAAAATCTCAAGAAAAAACAACATTTCAAAACATTAGATTCAAACTCCCAGTCATCTTGATTCTCGGTGCAATTATCTGGGTAGTTGCAGGAAAATTCAACTTTCCTGTGTGGTGGCAAATCGAATTTGTGTCCTTCACTTTAGTTGGATTTGCCTTTTTCACACTACTCGACTGGAAAACCTTACATGTAGAGAAAAAAACTTCAACTTGGGTCATGCGCCTGCTCGCTACTTATGCTCTTGCCTCAGGAATTTTTATCACAGTTACTGCACAACTGCCTCAATTTGACCCCGAATTCGAACTCGCAAAACTTAATAAACCTCCAGTTAAATTAAGCGGCCTCGCCGGCCCAGAGGTAATAGCAGCTGGACGAGAGATATTTGAAAACAACAAATGTTTTAACTGTCACAAAGTTTTCTGGGAAGGGAACTCAGATCGAGGACCCAATTTGGGCACAAAGCAGATTGGTCTATACTCGGACGACTATATTAAAGAGCAAATACTTGAGCCAAGAAAAAAGCAAGCACCAGGTTTTGAGGATCCAAAATCGGTTAAAGCAATGCCAACTTACTATGGAGACGATATAGAAGGTGATGAAATGGTGGCGCTTATCGCATATCTAAAGACCATGCGTGACCCCACTCATATGCCTGTTGAAGGAAAGTTTCCAAATCAGT
>Ga0209034_10001030_pt1 | contig 13815 bp, 9 predicted proteins | sample MarorgKNORR_S2LV_2_FD_188219 | JGI IMG/M metagenome (GOLD analysis project Ga0209034, IMG submission 188219) | Marine microbial communities from the Southern Atlantic Ocean, analyzing organic carbon cycling - 250m_A/KNORR_S2/LV (SPAdes) (version 2) | ecosystem: Environmental > Aquatic > Marine >...
GGACTGTTCTGAACGCGATGCGCGGGAACGCCGTTCGCTTGCAAAAGATTCGCTGCGCTGTCCGCATCTTGCTCGCGACACCAATCATCGATTAGTTGATCCAACTCTGCTTCTCGTTCAAGACGTTGGGCCAAAGTCAGAGCACAAAGCTCTTCTCTTCCCAAGATGCGAGCAAGTGCTACCCAGTGTTCGTCGCTCTCGCATGCGACCGCCAGCCATCGATCATCGCTAACGGTGCCACACCGATATACCGAATGTGGCGCTCGCCAACGATCAGCGTTACCCATTCGCGTTTGAGCGAACCCATTCACCTGCTGGTCGAGAATCGCTTCGGTCAAAAAATGTATTCCTCCTTCAGCCTGCGAAAAATCAAGAATCATTCCCTCACCGGTTCGTTCCCTATGGTCCAATGCCGCCATTAGGAGTGCCGCCGTCAAACGAGGAGATGTGGCGTCTGTGTAGGCAAGAAATGGACCCGCAGGGAGCCGATCGGCCCATCCGGTTAGCTCGTAGTACCCACCTGTTGCCGCGCCCATGTTTCCAAAGCCAGGTATGGGTGACAAAGGACCGGTTTGCCCAAAGAGTGTGGTGGAGCAAATGATCAAGCGAGGGTTGATCTCTAACAATTCCGCCGGGCTCAAACCCATTCGATCAAGAACTCCCGCCGAGAAGGCATTGATCACAATGTCGCATTGTGATGCGAGATCCAGAATGACCTGACGAGACTCAGGAGCCTTGAGATTGATTTGCAGGCTCTCTTTATTCGCATTTATGGAATGCCATTGCTGACTGTTTTCTGGGCCGTCGAGATCCTCAGGATCGCGAGTCAATCCTGAGGTTCTGACCTGGTCTGGCCGTGTTTGGGACTCGACCCGGATCACACGTGCCCCGTAGTAACCCAACATACGAGTGGCAAAAGGACCTGCATACACCCAGGTAAAGTCCAGGACGTTGACGCCGTCGAAAGGTTGCCGAGAGGTTGACATGGGAGCGATAGAGGAATCAACCAGTCGGGTTTCCGCAAGCACTTCGGAGGTATGTTCGCCCAGTTTGGGAGGCCTACCCAGACGCCTCAACCCGACGGGGGAGCCATGAGCCCAAGGTCCAGGAAACTTAACGTTGTCCGCCAGCCCGACCATGTCGACTTCATCCCAAAAGCCGCGCTCGGCGTAGTGAACGGTCTCGAGAACATCAGCCGGCGTAATGACAGGTACCAAAAGTAGTTTGTCGCGTCGGGCCATCTCGAATAGATCGTTCTTGGTGTAAGGAGCAAGAGCGTTGGCTAGACAGGCCGCCGTTCGCTCGGTAATCGACGCGACGTCTTCCAACTCGCGATCGGTAAGCAAGTCGGTCCAGTCAATTCCATACAAATCATCGTCTAGATGACCCTCGCTTCTCACCCACTCAAGAAGTCGGTTAGTGAATGAACCGACGAGCACGCCGGGTAAGAAGGTGATCGTTACGTGCCCATCAACACACTCGTAGACGAAACGGAATTCAAGCATTCCCAATAGTTCGAACCCGCCGCCGGTTCGCTGAGCCGGGGGGTTGTCACAAAGCGCTGTTGCCAACCACCCCTGCGCAGTGAGCATCATCGCTTCTTGAGCCGAGACGTCAACATGTTGCCCGACTCCGCTAAGCCTCCGATCCGAGAGTGCGATCAAAGCGGCGCAAGCCGCCTCTGAGCCGGCATTTACCCAAACTTGTGGCGCAGAGATTCTTACCGGGGCTCGGTCTTTGTAGCCGTTGAGCGACATAGGGCCCGCCGCTGCATTGAGTGTGAGGTCAGTACCAAGCCATTCCGACTTCGGTCCATCCTCACCAAAATTCGTCAAAGACACCGTGACCAACGCGGGGTTCATTGCTCGAAGCTCAGCGAGATCCACTTCTATCGCACCGCACTCGATCAACACATCAGCTGTTTGGGCTAGGTCGCGAAGTGTTTTTTGTTCATTGATGACCACCGAACGTTTGCCGCGGTTGTACGCCCAATGTTGAAGCGAACGCTCCGGATCAGGGTTGTTGCCGGCAAAAGGAGCAAGGTGGCGCGATCGTTGTCCCCCAGGAGGTTCTATTGCGATTACGTCCGCGCCCAACTGTGCAAATAACAGACCGGCAAAATGCCCTCGATCATCGGTTAAATCGAGCACACGATACGACGACAGCATGGGTCCCCCTGGCTTTAGATCCCATCGCAGCGATCGTAGTGGCGACTGACAGCGGACATCGATAGAACGTGATGAACTATCGGCTTAGCCTGAGGATCCAATGACCCACGACAACCAAGAAGCCCCGACCGACCCGGTAGCTGATCTACACAAGCGGCAGCGAGTCATTCGCGAAGATATGGGCGGAGCAGAACGAGTTGCGCAAATGCGTGCCGCCGGAATACCCACAATTCGCGATCACATCGATGGGCTGCTAGACGACGGAACTTTCCGCGAACTTGGCACCCACAGTCGTTCGATGCGACTAGAGGACCGCCACAACACCCCGGGTGATGGGAAGGTGGGCGGAGAAGGCGAGATCGACGGGAGGCCGGTAGCTATCGGAGGCGATGACGTCACGGTCAAGAAAGGTTCTAGCGCGATCGTTGGAAGTCGTCGTCTCCACAGGCTTTACGAAAGAGCGCTTGAGCGCGGCATGCCCTACGTCTATATCGGAGAAACAGGCGGTGGCCGAATCCCGGACCTTATCGGGGCCGAGGGAATCGCCGAGGTCGCACCGGACCCGGAACTGGCCCGTAGACGTCGCCAAATTCCGATGGCGACGGCGATCGTCGGACAGAGTTTTGGCGGTTCTTCATTCCAGTCAGCGTTCTCGGATTTTGTTGTCCAGGTTCGAGGATCGGTTCTTGCCGTTACTTCACCCAGAGTTTTCGAGATCGCCACCGGTGAAATCATTGGCTTTGAGGAGTTGGGTGGCGTTGATGTTCATTCCAGGGTCACGGGCCAAATAGATCTTGGCGTCGAGACATTTGACGAAAGCTACGCGGCGATTCGCCGTTGGCTTTCCTATTTGCCGCCCAATGCGTGGTCGATAGCGCCTCGCACCGAAGAGCGAGCAAAGTTAGAACCGGACGAATCGCTCGCGGCCATGGTCCCCGCTAAAAGAACACGCGGCTATGACATGAGACGCTTCAGCGCAGCTCTTTGCGATCCTGGCTCTTTTATGGAGCTCCAGCCTGGATACGCGCGAAACCTCACTGTGGGACTCGGACGGCTCGACGGATTTTCTGTAGGGATCATCGGAAATAATCCGATGTTCAATGCCGGAGTGTTAGACCCCGAAGCGTGCCGAAAGGCGATCCGTGTGATGTGTCTTTGTGACGCATTCAACCTCCCGGTTGTCTTTCTCATGGACGTCCCGGGCTTCATGGTCGGCAAAGCAGTCGAACACGATCGCATTCTGGCTCTGGCGATCCGATTTGTTGAAGCTTTAGGCAACATGTCAACACCAACTTTGACTGTGGTTCTCCGAAAAGGTTTCGGTTTGGCCTATCCAGCGATGAACGGATCCGGGCTCGGATCGTCGGGCCTTTATTCTTGGCCGGGCGCGGAGATCGGTTTTATGGATCCCGAGGTGGGGGTCAATGTCGCGTACTCGGCCCGTCTCGACCACATGGATCCCGACGCAGCGGAGACCGAGCGAGCGAGATTAATTTCCGACATTTCACTTGCGACCTCGCCATATGAGGCTGCAGGCACACTACGGATTGACGAAGTCATAGATCCCGCGGACACCAGGCGAGTCTTAGTTGAGGATCTACGTCAGCTAGACGGCCGCCGTATCCCTCGGCCGGATGAACGGCCGCTTAGTTATTGGCCGACAGTGTGATGATGGGGGTTAAGGTTTAACGAATGGGCTATCACGTCACCGAAGAAGAACGTGACGCATTCAACGGAGATGGGGCGGTTCCTCTCCGGGGGGTTGTGCATGAGGAGTGGTTAGAAGTACTCGCCGCGGGAATCGAGCGCGACATCAGCCGACCAGGACCGTTTTTCCATGGATATGTTCCAGACAATGGAATCGGGCGCTTTCACGGCAACATCCGCCTATGGGAAAACGATTCTGAGATGAGAAGGTTCTGTACTAACGGTCCCCTCATTTCTGTTGCATCTCAGTTTTTTGAGTCGTCGAAGGTCAACCTGTTTTATGACCAACTCTTCGTCAAGGAACCAGGCACCGTGAATCGAACTCGCTGGCACAATGACCTTCCGTACTGGCCGATACGAGGAACTCAGATCATGTCGTTTTGGGTTGCCTTAGATGAGGTGACCGTCGAAAGTGGCGCACTCGAATTTATACAAGGGTCTCATCTGTGGGATATCTGGTTCCAACCAGAGACCTTCGGAAAGACCTCCGGCCATGGCGAATACGAACGAAACCCCGACTACGTCGACATTCCTGATATCGAAACCGCCCGCAACGAATACAAGATCCTCACGTGGGATCTCCAACCAGGTGACGTCTACGCGTTCGATGCAATGACGGTTCACGGTGCCGGGGGTAATTTGCGTTCCGACGCGCGCCGTCGCGGTTACACCGTTCGTTACTGCGGTGACGACGCGGTGTACGACACTCGCAAGGGCACACAAGGGCATCTTCGGTCCGACCAACATCGCGATGGTGATGCACTTGACAGCGACTTATACCCGGTGGTGTGGCAGTCAAAATGAGTGATTGGCGCTACTCAAGCACTTCGGCTGCGGCGAGGTCAGCAATTTTGTCCACGGAATAGCCCAACAATCCGCTCAGGACCTCGAAGTTGTCTTCCCCGAGACAAGGCCCTCCGCGGTTCAAAACCGCTGGGGTCCGGGACATCTTCGTCCTGCACGAATGCGTCCACATTGATCCAGCGTGACCCTGAGGGACCCGGATTTGATGCTGCCGATGACCGAGCTGAGGGTCATTGTTGGTTCCGGCAGCGTCGTGGACCGGGTAAGCAGCGACGCCAGCACTTTGGAGTTCTTCTGCGGCAGAGTTGTTATCTCGAACTGAACTCCATGCGACCAGTGCCTCATCGATGAGGGAGCGCTGTCCCCGGCGGTCTATTTGATTGGCGTCTTTTAAGTGTTCGAGACCGAGTACCGCAGCTAGTGCCGGCCATCTCTCATCTGAACACGCGACCGCCAGCCACGAATCCTCGCCAGAGGAGGGGAAGACGCCGTGAGGGAACATGTGCGGGTCATCATTGCCTTGCCGTTGCACGGTTCGCCCGTTGACGCTTTGATCCAATATCGCGGGCGCTAAATAGTGCAGCGCACATTCGGTTTGCGACAAATCGATGTATTCGCCAAGTCCTGTTGTTTTTCGGTTCTCCAGAGCGGCCATCAAGGTCGCTACTACGATGCGTGGAGCCAAGAAATCCGTGTACGGGCCGTATGGTCCCGAAGGTGGACGATCCGGCCATCCAGTGAGTTCGTAGTAACCAGCGATCGCCGCAGCCATGAATCCGTAGCCCGCCAGCCGCGAGTGCGGACCCGTCTGGCCCAGCAGCGAACTTGACAGCATTATCAGGCCTGGGTTGATAGCTGAAAGGACGTCGTATCCGAAACCGAGGCGTTCCATTGCACCTGGAGCAAAAGACTCAGTGACGATATCAGCCCATTGGATTAGATCGAACACAACTTCTTTGGACTCAGGTTTGCTTAAATCAAGGCTGAGGCTGCGTTTCCCGGCGTTATAGACGCCGTAGCCCACGCTGTTGTCAGGGTGAGGGTCTTCGTTTACGAAGGGATTGACCGTTCGCATAGTGTCGGGGTGGCTAGCGGTCTCAACCTTGACGACATCAGCGCCGTAATCGCAGAGTATGCGAACGGCCGATGGTGTCGCGATAACCCATGAGAACTCAACAACCTTGAGCCCTTCCAAAGGCAACACATGGCTCTCGGATTTGGGGGCATCGATGCCGAGTTCCCGATTGACAAGCACTGCATCGTTGTGTTCGCCCAGTTTGGGTGGAGAACCTCCCAAATCGATGGGGTTATTTTGGAACTTCACGAGCGCACCCGGGTGTTGGGCTTGGCCACCGCGTGCCGTTGGCTGAAATTCCCAAAATTCTCGCGCATCGAGATGTTGGTATTCGACCAGGTCGGCGATGGTCATTGACGGTGTGATTAGAAGGTTTCGACTTAACGCCGCCTCCCAGAGTTCCAACTTTGACTTTGTGGTAAGAAACTTCCCGTAAGTAGCAAACGCCTGAGCAACCACGTCGAAGCTCACTTCGCCGGCAAAGAGCTGAACGCCGATGGTGTCCCAGTCGATCGCATGGAGGTTTTCGTCGGCGGCACCTTCTTCGTCAAGCCACTCTGTTAGACGGCGCGAAAAAGGTGCGAACGCGGCGCCGGGCAAGATGACACAGATGGTGTAACCATCGCTGCACGGGAACAAAAGCGGGATATCCATCCCTCCGAGACTGATCCCTCCGGCGATCCGGTCCGCGGTTAAAGCATTTTCCATGGGTGCCACGTTTTGAGGAAAACCGATTGTCACGGACTCTTGCGCCGAGGCATCGATATGTTGACCGGTCCCACTTCTGTGGCGTTCTTGCAGCGCGATCAAGCTGGCGGCCGCGGCGTCGGCAGATCCTTGGAGGAAGCTATGTGGCACCCCAACGCGAAGCGGAGCCCGGTCAGCATCGCCGCTTGCGTGCATGAAAGCGCTACCAGCAACGGCGGTGAGGTCAGTCCCTAACCATTGTGATCGCGGTCCCTCTGATCCGTATGGGGTAATCGAAGCGTGAATAATGCCAGGGTTAATCTCAGCGAGGTTCTTGTAAGAAAGATCAAAAGACTGCAGAGAGCCCGGATGGCTGTCTTCAAAGAGGATGTCTGCACCGGCGATCAACTCACGGAACGTGTCGCGACCTTCCGATGATCCGATGTCGAGGACCAGAGATTGTTTTCCTCTGTTGTAGGCCCAATGAGTCATGCTGGCGTCTAGATCGGGTTCATCGCCTTCAAATGGGCCCATCCGACGCGTAGACACACCGCCGGGCGGTTCGACCGCGATGACCTCGGCGCCGAGTCTCGCCAGGATGTGGCCCGCGAACTGACTTATGCCATCGCAGAAATCGACTACCCGAATGTGTTCCAGCACGATGCCCTCCCACTGAATTGTTTAGAGCTTAGATTCAGCGCCGACCGCGTAACGGGAGCAGGACGCAGATAGCTACGGTAAGTGAACTGACATCGTCCTCGCTGATATACGAATAGCCTCGGGATATGGCAAAGGTCTTTACCGATCAACAAATAGAGCAGTACGAGACCGACGGGTGGGTGTCTCCCCTCAACGTTCTCTCAGAGGAACAGGCCCGCCAATGCCGAGAACGGTTAGAAGCCTGGGAACTGCTTCGGGGCGGTTCGTTGCCCGCTCACGAACGCTCCGGCGCACACATTTTGTTCCCGTGGATCGATGAACTTATGCGCAACGAGAAGGTGCTTAACGCCGTAGAGGATCTGATTGGACCAGACATTCTGTGTTGGAACTCGATCTTTTGGATCAAAGAAGCACAAAGTCCCAGTTACGTGGGCTGGCATCAGGACCTCCAGTATTGGGGTTTATCGAATTCGGAGGTGGTATCGATCTGGGTAGCGCTTAGTGATGCCAGTGAGGAAGCAGGTTGTATGAGCGTGATTCCGGGCAGCCATAAGGAGATCCTTGATCATGCTGAGACATACGCGGAGGACAATCTTTTGAGCAGAGGTCAAGAACTTGAAGTCGATCTTTCGGAACGTCAGACGGTTTCGATGCCGCTGAGAGCAGGGCAAGTTTCATTTCACAACGTTCGAACTGCTCATGGGTCGGGACCCAACATGACAAACGACCGTCGGATCGGAATCTCTTTTCACTACATGCCTCCCTACACCGAGCAAAGGCTGAGCGAATGGGATAGCGCTTCCCTGGTGCGCGGCGCGGATCACCATGGACATTTTGAACATTGCCCCATACCCACTGGCGACTTAGAAGAAGACGCTGTGTCGTTTCATAAGCGTGCCTCCGACGCGATGAGGGAAATTATTTATCACGGAGCCCGTACTGACAGGCACACTTTGTAGATTTTCGTAGCCTGGGATCCGCATCGAGACGAGGCCGTTGGTTTTCAAAATTCCCGTCGCGAACCGGCCGCGTGGCTTCCCTCACCGTAAATGTGTCAGGCTTTCACCATGGCAACTGAACATCTTGAGGTGGAACACCTATTTACTTTGGATCTACAGGTCGCAGAACGAGCGCAAGTTATAAAGGGCGGGCCGCACGGCACTCGAATAATTGGCGAGGTCGCTGGCGGCACCTTTAACGGTGAGCGGATGAGCGGAACCGTGGTGCCTCCGGGCGGCGACTGGGTCACCGCTCGAAGTGACCGCAGCCTTCAACTCGACGTTCGTCTGACCTTGGTGACAGACGACGACGCTGTCATTTTGATGCAGTACAAGGGCATAGCCAACACGGAACTTGGGGTGGCTCGCTCGGCTCCTCAATTTGAAACCGGTGATGACCGTTACGCGTGGATCAACAATGTTCAGGGAGTGGGAATCGGAACCCTTCACCCCGAGGGCGGGGTGACCTACCAGGTGTACGCGGTAACGCAAACGCCCTAACGCGGGGATACCAACCAGACGGTTGGTTGAGATAGGAAAGACCGGGTGAGAGATTCAGAAGGCGTGCCATCACCGAGTCGCCACATCGGTAGAACTGAGATGGTGGCAGCTAATGAGACAACGATCGCCCCAATAATTGCGACTGTGTAGGAGCCAGTAGCATCAATGATGGCGCCAGCGGCGATCGGTCCTATTAAGGCCCCTATGCCCGCCGACGTGTATTGGACCCCCAGGACCCCACCCAAACCCTCCAAACCGAAAATTCCTGCCATTGCTACCGGGCTCAGGGCCACAAATCCGCCGTAGCCCACCCCCAATAAGCCAGCGAAAAGAAGTAACAGTAGATAATTGGATCCCGAGAGCAGCCACAGCACGTATGCGATGGGTTGAATCCCGAAGCACATGATGATCAACGGCAACACCCCGAGGCGCATTCCAAGCACTCCGAGGCCGAGCCGACCTAGGACGCTCCCGAGACCAAGCGAAGTAATGAGAAAAGCTGCAGTGCTGGACGCGATGCCCTGCTCTTTGGCGTATTGCACCAGGAACACGAAGGGAATAAAGAGTGCTACTGACATCAACAAACCAGCGGCGTAGAGGCGCCAAAATTCGGATTTGCGTACAGCGCGACGAGCAGCGGAAATGCTCACGGAAACTGAAGCGGGCGGGGTAGGAGGCCTGAAAGAAAGTAGCGCCACGACCGCGTACACGATTGCGCTTCCGATTCCCATTAGTTCGAAGGCGCTACGCCAGCCAGCTGTTCGAATTAGCCATTCGGCAAACGGAACCAAGATCAAGGTGCCAAGCCCTATGCCCACGGTGTTGATACCGAGAGCAAGAGTGCGATGTTTCTCAAACCAGGCACCGGTAGCAACGCTGAGAGGCACTAGGTAAGAGCCGATACCTAATCCGACTCCGAGTCCGTAGATCACGATGCCGGCCAACAGAGATTCGACTTGAGCGGTCAGCCATAGCCCTCCGCCCATGAGAAACGCGCCGACAGCTACTAGCCGCCGAGCGCCAAAGCGGTCCGCGAGCGGTCCGGCGAGCATACCTACTGCAAAAAACAGAAATGTGGTGACCGAAAAGAAGGCGGCGATTCCCGAAAGGCTTGCATTGAACTCGTCAACCATCTGCTCCAACGCCGTCGCGAAGGCGTAAAAAACGCCGAAGGTCCACGTGTTGATCGCACAACCAGCAAAGGCCACTATCCAGCCGCGGCCGCCATCGATCTCCCTCTTGCCGGACATCGACTCACCCTAGAGCAGTATCCCCAGTTCGAGCCCACCTAGACGGAGGTCTGCGTGAAAGGATGAGACCATGGAAATAGAAAAGGGCCTCGACTACGTGCGCGATAATTCGCGCGCCGTTCTAGCTACGCGACGGCGCGATGGATCTCCGCAAATGTCGCCGGTGACGCTTGGTGTAGTTGACGACACAGTCGTTATGAGCACCCGCGAGACCGCTGTGAAGGTTTGGAACCTACGACGTGAGCCCACCGCATGGCTATGTGTGTTTCCTGACAAATGGTTGGGCCGGTGGGTGCAACTGCAGTGTCGAACTGAAGTTGTCAGTCTTCCAGAGGCGCTTGACTATCTCGTCGATTACTACCGTACCTTGAGTGGCGAACACCCAGATTGGGATGATTACAAGCGCGCGATGAGCGAAGACAAGAGGTGCATTGTCCGATTTCACATCGAGGCAGCCGGTCCCGACATTCAGGGTTAGAAATCATGTCTGAACGCTTTACCAGCGACTATTTGGTGGTGGGCGCTGGGGCCATGGGCATGGCCTTTACCGATGTGCTCTTGACCGAAACAGAAGCGACGATCACCATCGTCGATCGACACGCTCGTCCTGGTGGTCATTGGAACGATTCATATCCTTTCGTGCGCCTTCATCAACCCTCCTCTTTCTATGGTGTTAATTCCCGGAAGCTTGGAAGCGATACAAAAGACCGCGTGGGATGGAATTCAGGGCTTTACGAATTAGCTTCAGGTACTGAGGTAGTGACCTACTTCGAGCAAGTGATGGACCAACAGTTCTTGCCAAGTGGTCGTGTTCGTTACCTACCCATGTCTGAATACCTAGGAGACGGTCTGGTCCGGGGTCTTACCTCTGACCAGGAGACGATTGTTGAATCGCGAAAGACCGTTGACTCCACGTACATGAACGTGACCGTTCCCTCAGTCACGCCACCCAGCTATGAGGTGACAGGTGGAGTTCGATGCGTTCCCCCGAATCAACTCCCCGAGGTGGCTGAAGCACCGGACGGTTACTTGATCGTCGGCGGCGGGAAAACGGCTATTGATTCTTGTCTATGGCTACTAAGTAACAATGTCGACCCTGAGGAAATTCGGTGGGTGGTTCCTCGCGATCAGTGGATGCTGGATCGCGCGTACATACAACCCGGACCCGAGTTCGCGGTCCAAGTGATGCTTCGACAAGCTGAAACTATGGAAATCGCGGCCAATTCGTCATCGTTGGACCAAATGTTCGACCGACTCGTTGAAAGAGGCGTTTTACTCCGGCTAGATGCCGCTGTCCGCCCGACGATGTTTCGATGCTGCACGGTCACTCAACTCGAATTGGACCAATTGCGCCGGATCCGGAACGTAGTTCGTTCGGGTCATGTCAAAAAGATAGGACTCAACCGCATCGACCTTGACGAGGACACCATCACCACGAGCCCGAATACGGTCCATGTCGATTGCACCGCCGATGGTTTGGCTCGACGTCCTATTCGGCCGATCTTCGAAGAAAACCATTTGACGTTGCAGACTGTGCGTTCGTGCCAACAGGTGTTTAGCGCTGCATTCATCGCTCACGTTGAAGCGGTGTATGAAGACGAAGCAACAAAAAATGACCTGTGCACTGTTGTGTCTCACCCTGACGACACTTTGGACTGGGTGCGGACCACTGTGGAAAATGCGCTCAACTTGATCAAATGGAATGGGGATCCCGGACTCAAGGCGTGGCTTTCAGAGGCTCGCCTTGACGGCTTTAGTCGGTTGCGCGGCGTCTCAGAACGAACCCCTGAGCAAGACCAACTGTTGACGCGAATTATTGAAGCTACGCCGCGAGCACTCCAAAAACTCTCTAAATATTTGGATGAGGGTAGAAGAGCAAACTGATGAGAGCGCTCATCTGCCCTCACCAGATTCAACTAACGGTCTCGTTCTCGGGTGGGAGAATATCTGACCGTTACTTGGGAGCCCATTCTTGGTCAAAGCAACGGACGATCTGTCGGCTTTACAGGGGACATCAAAGACGTCGAGCCCGTTAACGAAGCATCGACCGCTGCGGCACAAGAACGTCCCTCTGCAATGGCCCAAACGATCAGACTTTGTCCCCTGCCCATGTCACCGCACACCCAGATATTTTCGACGTTCGTGGCGAAATTATCGTCTCGAGCCACATTGGAGCGTTCGTCCAAATCGATGTCTAGTTGTTCTAATAAGCCACCTGGTTCAGGACCGGTGAAACCCATCGCCAATAAAACGATGTCTGCCTCGAGTTCAAAATCGGTGTCCGCAACTTTTTCGAAGCGGCCGTCGACCATCTGCACTTCATGAGCTGCCAGAGCGCGTAGGTTGCCATCTTTATCGCCCAGAAACTCGTCCGTATTGACCGAATAAACCCGCTCCCCGCCTTCCTCATGAGCTGACGAAACTTTGAACGTCATTGGGAACGTAGGCCACGGATTCCCGGCAGAGCGTTCTTCGGGTGGGCAGGGCATGATCTCGAATTGGTGTACTGAAGCGGCGCCTTGTCGATGCGCTGTACCCAGGCAGTCGGCTCCAGTGTCACCGCCCCCAATGATCACAACTTTCTTTCCCGCTGCGGAAATTGGAGTCTCGTCGACCGTGAAATCACCTTCTTGAGCGCGGTTCGCCCACGGAAGATATTCCATTGCCTGGTAGATCCCCTCGAGATCTCTACCTTCTATGGGGAGATCCCTCCATTGGGTTGCTCCGCCCGCGAGTACAACGGCATCGAACTGTTGCCGAATTTCATCAGCGCTTACATCGACGCCGACATTTATCCCGGTGCGGAACTCGGTGCCCTCCTGTTCCATTTGTTGCACGCGTCGGTCGATATGACGTTTTTCCATTTTGAACTCGGGAATGCCGTACCGCAACAAACCGCCGATGCGATCAGCCCGTTCGAAAACGACCACTGCGTGTCCGGCGCGAGTCAGCTGTTGTGCAGCTGCCAGACCAGCGGGTCCGCTGCCAACCACAGCTACCGACTTCCCCGAAAGAACGGTGGGAATGATCGGTTCCACCCATTCCATTTCGAAAGCGTGATCAATGATCGTCACTTCGATTTGTTTGATCGCTACTGGGTCCTGGTCAATTCCAAGTACGCAAGCGCCTTCGCATGGCGCCGGACAGAGCCGGCCTGTGAACTCAGGGAAATTGTTCGTCGCGTGTAAACGGTCGATAGCGTCCCGCCACTGATCACGGTGAACGAGATCATTCCAATCCGGAATGATGTTCCCGAGTGGACACCCGTTGTTGCAAAATGGGATTCCGCAGTCCATGCATCTGCTGGCTTGGGTGCGCAAGCTGCTCCGATCAAAGTCTTCGTACACCTCATGCCAATCCAAGAGCCGCACGGGGACAGGTCGCCGATTAGCCGTCTCTCGATCGTGTTTCAGGAATCCTCGAATGTCAGCCATACCTGATCGGACCCCCATTCAAAGTTGCCTCTACGACAACGGGTCGGCTCATCATCGACGGTTCAAACATAACGATCACCCATTCGCAGCGGCCATCACGGCCTCTTCGACGTCTCGTCCCTGTTCTTCGGCTGTCGCTATCGCATCGATAACCCGCTTGTAATCCTTGGGCATCACCTTCTTGAAAGAACGGACTTGCTGATGCCAGCGGTCGAGTATCGCCGACGCCACTTCGGATCCTGTTTCTTCTTGGTGACGGCGAAGTATCTCGCGAAGAAAATCCGTGTCTTCACCGTCGAGCGAGGTCTCTAAATCCACCATTTCATTGTTGAGGCTGCGGTGAAATTCATCTTCAGGGTCATAGATGAACGCCACCCCTCCCGACATTCCAGCACCGAAATTTCTGCCCGTAGGTCCGAGTACGACGACTCGGCCTCCGGTCATGTATTCGCATCCATGGTCGCCGACTCCCTCGACTACAGCGGTAGCTCCAGAGTTGCGAACGCAAAAGCGTTCACCGACCATCCCCCT
>Ga0209034_10001036_pt1 | contig 13778 bp, 9 predicted proteins | sample MarorgKNORR_S2LV_2_FD_188219 | JGI IMG/M metagenome (GOLD analysis project Ga0209034, IMG submission 188219) | Marine microbial communities from the Southern Atlantic Ocean, analyzing organic carbon cycling - 250m_A/KNORR_S2/LV (SPAdes) (version 2) | ecosystem: Environmental > Aquatic > Marine >...
TTGACAGGGCTTTCCAACAGGGTTATTCGGTGATGTATCTTCCAGGAGATTTGCCATTTATCAAGCCTAGCGATATTCATAGCCTGATGAGGTCCTCCGAGCGCGGCAATAATATAACGTTAGCTCCGGCTCGCCGCGACGGTGGTACTAACGGCATATTAGTACCAAACGGTATCCCGTTTACCCCGCAACTCGGGCAGAGAAGTTTCGCAAGACATCTAGCCCAAGCTGCCGCAGCAGAAGTGTCGGTCGCCATATGCTACAGTCAGGGACTCGCTTTTGATCTTGATACTGTGGATGATCTGGAGGCATATTCCCATATGGAACCAGGATTGCTCAGTAGGCTGATACCTAATATGGATACCTAAAATACTATAATGATGATTGCCCGTGACTAGCGAAAAATTGAAATTAGGTATATTACTACCTACCAGAGGATTGTTACTAGACAACGACCGACCGACCAGTATCCAACCGGTTCTGGATATGGCAAAGGAAGTAGAGAGTGCAGGGCTCGATTCTGTTTGGGTTGGTGATAGTCTCACAGCAAAGCCTAGATTAGAACCGCTAAGCACCCTTTCTGCGATAGCTGCTCAGACGAATACCGTTCGACTGGGTACGGCTGTTATGTTGATGGGCCTTAGACATCCACTTCTGTTGGCTCAGACTATGGCAACAGTAGATTTAGTCTCGCAAGGTAGGCTAATTATTGCGACTGGCATAGGCGGAGCTTTCAATGATGCGCAAAAGAAAGAATGGGAAAGCGTTTCTGTAAGTTCCTCCAGACGCGCAGGCAGACTTGAGGAAATGCTCTATTTAATTAAGAGTCTGAACAGAGGGGAGAATATTACTTATCACGGTAGGCATTTTGACATTGATGATACGGTGATGCTGCCTGTGGCAGTTAGAGATTCTGGAGTTCCAATCTTACTAGCTTGTCATGGACGATCTAAGGTCCGAGATATCCAAATCCAGAGAGCTGCAAAGCTTGGGGACGGGATAATATCCATATCGGATACCCCTGAAGAGTATGCTGAAATGGTTAAGGATTTTTATCAGTCAGTTTCAGAACTGGGGAGAGATCTATGTGAAGTCCAGACTACGATGTATATGACTATAAACATGGACGAGAATGTGGGTAGGGCCAAGGCTGATGCTGAAGAATGGTTGCTAGGTTATTATGGAGCCAACATTTGGGGTAACAGATGGGGACCTTTTGGGGACCCTCAAAGAGTTCTAGATCGGATCGTTCAATACAAAGATGCAGGGGCGGAGACTGTTATTGTACGATTTGCATCCTTTGATCAAGACGGTCAATTGAATGATTTTCTGAGCAAGATTGCTCCTGCATTGTTATAGTGATCCAAATAAGATAATAGGAGAAATAATAATTTGTACCCGATAGATCTTTCAGGAAAAAAGGGGATAGTTTTTGGCGTTGCTAATGATAGGAGCATTGCTTGGGCAATCTCTAAGGTGTTGTCGGATGCAGGCGCTCAGTTGGCATTTACTTATCAAAACGATCGTTTAAAGGATAGAGTAGAAAAATTAGCTGAGACATTGAATGGATCTATCACATTAGAATGTGATGCTTCAAATGATGAACAAATAGCAGCCGTTTTCAATAAAATAAAGAGTGAATTTGGTGAGATTTCGTTTCTGGTGCATAGTATAGCGTTTGCCAATAGGGAAGACCTTCAAGGCAACTTTTCTGATACTGGCAGGGAGGGGTTCCGGTTAGCTTTAGAGATCAGTGCTTTCTCTCTATTACCGTTGGTTAAGCATGCAGCTCCCTTAATGACCGAGGGTGGCAGTGTATTGACTATGACTTTTGATGCGTCACAAAAAGTCTATCCAGGTTATAACGTCATGGGCACCGCTAAAGCTGCTTTAGAACATGAAGTACGCCAACTAGCCTCGGAATTCGGAAATGCCAAGATAAGAGTAAATGCTATATCTGCCGGTCCGTTAGATACTCTGGCAGCCCGAGGTATCTCAGGATTCTTAGATATGAAAAAAATCCATGCTGATAAAGCTCCCTTAAATCGAAACATCACTGCAGAAGAGGTTGCTAAGACAGCTCTTTTTCTGTGTAGTGATATGTCGAGTGGAATAACAGGGACAATAATTCCGGTTGATGCGGGATATCACATAATGGCCATCTAAGTCCACTATATATTAATTAGATGGGAGTCCTTTAAGGTGCTCCAGATCTTGCGAACTCTTTTCATTAAGCCCTAGAACTAAGTAGGATGCAGCGCGTTTCTCCCATGCGAGTGTGTATTGGGCATCAAGAGCTATTGATTTTGTGAATTGGTCTATTGCTTCTCTATGGCGTCCCTCTACGGATAATGTAATGCCCAAATCAGTAAACCCTGCTGCGGTTGTTGGCCTCACAGGTATAGGACGTGCGTCCTCTTCGGATTGATTTTCGTCCTCGGTGCCGTTATCAGTGGGTATAACTTCTAGACCACCTTCAAGCATTTCGTGTTTATCTAGATCCCCAAGTTCATCCTTTATCGTAGCTTGTTGAGATTCGTATACTGGGAGTTCCACAGGGTTGTCTAAAGGTTCTTCGGTGCGATCTATAGACACAGGAGTATTAGAGTATGGTTTTGTCAGTTCCCAGCCGCAATTCACGCAATAATTGTACCCGTTCATATGGGAAGCTGTGCATTTTGGGCATATTATTTGGTCGGGCACTGATGGCTCGCTAACTGGCTTTGATGGCTTCAAAAATACTAGAATCAATAACGGCGTTATTCCCAATATAGGCGGTAATGAAGGAAACAGCAAAGTTGGTACAAGCATTAGTGAGAAAGTTAGGCCTGCCCATACGAAGGGATTTCTCCGTTTAGACTGGGCCATACGGATAGACCAAAGTATTGCTAATCCAAGTGATATGTAAAGGAGTATATCGTTCATTTTAGCTAATTTGTTGTGCTGGTATTAAGGAGGGCCACAGGTTAATGAATATATTTAAACGAGTGGAAAATATTCCTTTACATAAAGTATACTAGGTCAGGCTTAATTTGTAATGCCAAAAGGCGATTATGGGATCTCAGCCGGCCGCCGTATTCTAATATAAGGAATAGAGCGGCTTTTTGCCGCTAGAAATACTAGCGGTATATTAGAACAAGGAATAATACGTATCTGGTGAGGTGCGGTAGGAAGGAGAAAGATATGGTTCAGATGACTTTGTCTGTGTTGAAGGCGGATGTAGGCTCTATAGGTGGTCATACGAAGCCTTCAGAGAAGATGATACAGGCTACGGTGCAAGCGGCAGATCAAGCTGTTAAAAGTGGATTGTTGATAGACACTTTTGTAGCACACACTGGAGATGATATAGCGATTATCGCTTCGCACACAAACGGAAAGGACAACACGGATGTGCATCAGTTTGCATGGAACACTTTTCTAAAAGCCACTGATATCGCTAGAGAATACGGACTGTACGGAGCTGGCCAAGATTTATTGGCTGATGCTCCGTCGGGTAATATTCGCGGTGCCGGACCAGCAGTTGCTGAGATTGAATTCGAACATGATCCAGTAAAGACTAATCCTATTCGTCCCGCTGAGTCTTTCATGGTTTTAGCAGCTGATAAGTGTGGACCAGGCGCGTATAATCTGCCAATGTTTTTAGGGTTTGCTGATCCGATGTATTGTGCAGGACTGATGTTGCCAAGGCTAAATGAAGGTTTCACGTTCAACATAATCGATATGGATAACACTGAAGGTGATAGCATAATATCTCTTAATGCACCTGAAGATTATTACGAGATAACTGTGTTGCTTCGAGATAACGAACGGTTTGGTATAGACTCTATTGTTTCACGCCACACAGGACAAGTAGCGGCTGCTATATCAGCCACTAGAATGCATAACATAGCTGGTTCATATACTGGGAAAGATGATCCTGTGGCTCTAGTTAGAAATCAGGGAATATTTCCTGCCCCGGAGGAGTTAATATCTCCTTATGCCAAGGCCCATTACATTGGTGGTGACGCTCGAGGATCTCACACTATGCCGCTCATGCCTGTTCCTATAAATACACCAGTCGTCGGTATGTATTGTTTACCATTGGTGTCTTGTGTTGGTTTTTCGTTAAGCACCGACGGCCATTTCTCAGATTCGTATGCTGATTTCTTCGACAATATGTCATGGGATCATGTGCGGCTTTTGGCCCAGCAAAAAGGGATAGAAATGAGGTCTCAAGGATGGTCTGGCCCAGCCATGTTGCCTTACGGAGAATTAGAATATTCTGGATTTAGGCAGAGCATAGGAGACTTAGTAGACAGGTTTTCTTTCAGGAAATAAGTATAAAAAAGCCCGCCTAATGGCGGGCTTTTTTATTTGATAATACCGTGGCGTCCCATTATATTTGCTAATTCTGCAATACCATCTGTAATTGTTTTTGTATCTGGGTGGCCGAAGCATAGCCTTGCACAATTTGCTCCCGTACCTTCTGGTGAGAACATAGTGCCGTTTTGGTAACCTACTCCTTCATCGAATGCTTGTTGTTGAAATGCGGCTAGATCTGTATCATGTGGCATTTTCATCCAGATATATAAACCGCCACTAGGGGTGGTCCATTCCGCGGCATCACCGAAGTTTTCGCCAAGAGCCGAGACCATTGCATCTCTTTTCACGCGCAGTGCTTGATTCTGGTCATCGATATGAGAATATAGGTTGCTGCTTAGATATTCTTGTACAGCTAACGCGGCGAATTGGTTTGCAGCCCCTGCTTTGAAACTAACCGCCCTTTGTCGTACTGCTTCAGGTGCCACTAAATAGCCTAGTCGCATTCCGGGGGCTACTATTTTTGAGAAAGACCCTACATAGATTACTTGGCCTGTGTCGTCTAGTGAGTGTATTGACGTTATGTCTTCGCCTTCAAAGCGTAGATCTACGTAACAGTCGTCTTCTAATATGGGAATTCCGTGGTTTCGAGTAATTTCAAGAATTTTCTTTCGACGGTCTAGAGACATGGTCCAACCAAGAGGGTTTTGAAAACTGGGAATTGTATAGAGATATTTGATAGGTTTATTTTCTGACTCGGCTTTGCGTATGACATCTTCTAGAGCTTCAGGTATAAGACCGTCATCATCACATGGAACGCTTCGTACATCCGAACCAAAGAGCTTCATTTGTCGCAGTGTTCCTGAGTACACGTATTCTTCTGTCAAGACTACGTCTCCTGGATTAGTAAGAGCTTGTATTAACATCAGAATCGCTTCACCCGATCCAGATGTGAGCACGATCTCTTCAGCTGAGACGTGTATATCTCTATCTCGAGCTAGCTTGTCAGATACGAGTTGCCTAAGTGCTGGCAATCCCAAGGGCGACGGATAGTAAGCTAAGTCTCTACCTTCCCTGTCTATTGCTATTTTTAAGGAATCGATAAGTTCATTGAGTGGCAGTGTGTCAGGGTCAGGATATGCTACTGCAAAATCATATTTCGCATGAAGATTTTCGCTTCTGGTACTAGTCGGTGCATTCGCGGCAAATAAGTGACTGTAATTAAAAGCTCTTGATTCTGTCATGGGGCCTCCCAAGTCTTAAGTGGTTATCAGTGTATATGGATATTATTCCACTTCGCAACCGAATATGGTTACTCAACAGTCCTGAGAGACAAATCTCTCAGTTGGTTAGGTGCTACTACATCGGGAGCTCCAAATAGTAGGTCTGATCCGCTTTGAGTTTTGGGAAATGCGATTACGTCTCTTATGGATTCCGAATTTGTCAGTATTGTCACTAGTCTGTCTATACCAGGTGCTATGCCACCGTGTGGTGGAGCACCATATTCAAAAGCTTCTAATATGTGCCCGAAGAGGCCTTGTACTTGCTGGGTTGAGTATCCGAGAACACTGAAAATTTTTTCCTGGAGATCTCTCTGATGGATCCTAATGCTGCCACTGGCTAGCTCTGACCCATTACATACTAGATCGTAGGCCTGAGATTTTATAGATCCTAAATCGTCGCTATCAAGAAGATGTTCGGTTCCAGATAGCGGAGATGTGAATGGATGATGTGATGAATCCCATCTGCGGGTTTGTTCATCCCACTCAAATAATGGAAAATCTGTAACAAATCCGAACGCCAATAGATCTGGATCAACTAGTTGGTGTTTATCAGCCATATGTGATCGCATTAAGCTGAGCCAATTGTTGGCGTCTTTTGGCTTTCCGGCCATTAATAGTATTAGATCTCCAGGATTGGCACCCATGCGTTCAGAAACATTTATAGTCCATTCTAAAGGCATTTTTATTCCGGGTGATAGTAAAACTGTATCATCAGTTAGGTTTCCCGATTCATCAGGTTGAAGCCTTATATGGCTCATCCCACCGGCCCCGTACTCTTTTGCTGTCTCTTCTAATCTCCGCATATCGGAGCCAGAGTAATTCGATTGCGAGGGAACTACAAACCCCTTTATGATACCGCCGCTATCTATAGTGTTTAGAAAAACTCTAAAGTCTGTTTCTTTTGCTAAGTCAGTAATGTCTGTCATCTCTAGACCATATCGCCAGTCCGGCTTGTCGCTACCGTATTTTTCCATGGCTTCCGAGTAATCCATCCGTATAAACGGTTTTATAAGCTTTTTTTCTGGAGAGATGGACTCTATCATTCCAGTGTATAACTCTTCGGTCAATTTCAAGATGTCTTCTTGTTCTACAAAGCTCATTTCAAGGTCGAGCTGAGTGAATTCTGGCTGTCTATCAGCTCGCAAATCTTCGTCTCGGAAACATCGGGCAATTTGGAAATAACGTTCTATGCCGGCAACCATTAGAAGCTGTTTCAATTGCTGTGGCGATTGTGGTAGGGCGTAGAAGCTCCCTTTTTGCATTCTACTAGGCACCAGAAAATCACGGGCACCCTCAGGAGTGCTTTTGATCAAGATAGGTGTTTCAATTTCCAGAAAATCATTGGAATCTAGGAAATCTCTTATGTATTTAACGACCTTGTGACGTATAACTAGCTTCTTTTGCATTATGGGACGTCTTAAGTCTAAGTACCTATATTTCAATCGTAGGCTTTCGTCAGCTTCTAAATCGTCAGTAATATAGAAAGGAGGAGTCAAGGAAGAGTTTAAGATTGTTATTGATTGTGCAATAATTTCGACTTCTCCTGTCTCCATTAACAGGTTTTCAGATCCAGGTGGTCTTTCTGAAACAGCGCCAGTGATTTCTATTACCCATTCAGATCTTAATTGGTCTGCAGTGGAATAAGAGTCTGGATATATCTCGGGGTTGAAAACTATTTGTGCTATGCCTGACCTATCACGTAAGTCAACAAATATGATGCCGCCATGGTCACGTCGGCGTGCTACCCATCCTGAAAGGGTAACAATTTGTCCCACGTTTTCTTTATTAATTTGCCCACAATTTGTAAGTTTCAGGGGGTACTCTCCTATCGTCTGGGAAGTAGTTTGAACATATACATATTAGTTATAGGTTTGTAATCTCTTCCATTAAATTAGTGAAAGGATCATCAGGTTTGACAACAGCATCTGCAACAGCTTGTCGCAGGTCAGACGGGTTATTAACTGGTGGTATACATATGTTTCCTATACAAACATGTGCTTTGGTAGATGTTGATGTGCTAACCAGTTTGAGATTAATGTTTGCTTGCGGTATTCGAGATATTTCTCTGATCAACTCCGTTGTCTCTTGGTTTTCACAGTGGCCTTCTATAGTAATCTCTACTGGATTATTAAGTAAGGTATCTATACATAAACCATAGAACGCTGCATGTTCTCCATAGTTGCCATTTGTCTCTACAAACGCACTTAATGTGCGGTAAGCCATATCATAATAGTCATTATTCCCAGTAGCATTATACAGTTTAATCAGGCTCTGGGCAGCGATTAAATTTTCAGGGAGATGCTTTTCTCGGATTCTTACGAAACCTATAGAATCAGCGTCTCGGACTCTATCGAAGAAAGCCCCTTTTTGTTCATCATAGAACATCTCAATCATTTGTTGTGCTACCTCGGCCGCTCGCTCTAGGTACAGTTCTGATGCATCAGTGTATATTGCCGCATCTGCCAAGGCATTTAGAAGATATGCCCAGTCTGATAGTAGCCTATCGCTAGAACTCAGATGTGGACCTTGTGGTGAGTAAGCGTGGAACAAAGTGTTGTTCTTAGCCATCTCATCTAGCTTGTTTAGGATAGTAATGCCTATAGTGATTGCATCAGGCCTGCTAAGTTTCCATCCAGATTCGAGGAGCATCGATGCTGCTGCTGCACTTGAGTGGCTGTAACAATACGGATCAGGGGGGGGAGGACTTTCGTTCTTGCGGCTATCTTCGGATAGTCCGAAGTACTCAGAGTGAGCTCCTTGACTACCGCGAATCCCTATAGCTTCAGGATCGTATAAGTCTTCCAAGATGTAGTTCATGGTTGAGATAGCTGTTTCTAGATATGAATCTTTCCCTAGTAAACTGTATGCCTCTGTGTACACTTGAACTAAGCCGATATTATCTTCCAGCATTTTTTCATGTTGCACATTATTCCAATCCCTAGACCCTGAGTATCTGAAAAACCCTCTGCCGTGACGATCCATGATGCCGTCTGTAATCATATTATCGAGTGTCTTATCAAGCATGAGCATATAGAAAGGTTCCTGAGTTGTCCGATATAAATGGGAGACAAATTTCAGAATGGGGGCGCTGGGGAACTTCGGATTATCTCCGAATCCTCCGAAGATCGGATCATAGGTTCCCGCAGTTTTACGAGCGATCATATCAACTAGCTCTAGATTGATAGGGGATGTAGATTCTACTTTGGATACTTCTGATTGTCGCTGTCGTATTTGGTTGTTGCAATGGTCGTAAATCTCAGTTTTTTGATCTTTATACGCTCTCTGAATTTCACCAAGCATTGGGAGCAACTGATCTGGTGGAAGATAAGTTATACCTGCGATAGAGCCGCCATGAGGAGTTAGGAAGACAGTTGAAGGCCATCCCCCCACATTGTATCTAGTATTTATGTCAGGTTGATGATCGTTGTCCACTCGCACAGGAATAAAGTTTTCGTTTACATATGCTGCTATTTCGGTATCCGCGTAAGTAGTGTCGTCCATAACGTGACACCAGTAACACCATACCGCGTGGATAGACAGTAGGACAGGCTTGTCCGCAGACTGAGCCTTTTTAAAACTGTCTTCTGACCATGGGAGCCAGTTTACATTTTCATTCAAATCTTGGATGTAGTCGTCCTTGTAGTTGGTCTGGCTGAGTGGCTGATATAAATACTGAGCCATTATATTTGATACTGGAATAGCGTAGCCCAAACCAACATAAACACTAGCATAGCTAAATCTGCTTTTCAAACCGTGAATAATTATACAATTTCTGAAATAATGAGTAAAAAGAAACTATAATTAATAGTTGTACGGGTTGTTAAACACACCGGATTTATAAATAGGGGAAGTTATCTAAATAGAAATGCATTTATATTTCAGACCAATCATAATCATACTTATATTTACAATTTTTACATTGGTTTCTCTTTCGTGTAGCGGTCAGTCACAAATAAGCGTTGGTGCCGTGAAAGACTCTGATACTACTAGTACTGGAAGCGGTGTAGGGATTAGTTCTCCTGATAGGGATCAGTTCAATGTAGCAGAAGTTGTTCCGACTCTGGATGCAGAGCTTATCGTCGCTGCTCAGGAAAAAGTTTTTGTTGACACTTATAAGAAGGTTGTTCCATCGATAGTTCAGATCAGAACTTCACGTAAAATTGATGATCCATTGCAATCTATGCCTTTTAACTTTGAAGGTCAACCTGATGATTTATTTCAGCGTAGTGGAGGTTCCGGATTTGTCTGGGATGAACTAGGGCATATAGTGACTAACCATCACGTTGTAGTTGACGTGGACAGAGTGACAGTAATGTTTTATGACGGGACTGAATATGACGCGGAGTTATTGGGTAGTGATCCAGATTCCGACTTAGCCGTTTTGTCTGTTAATTATGTTGGTGAGATACCTAGCGCCGTAGCTATTGGGCATAGTGGAGACGTGGATGTAGGCCAGATAGCTATAGCTATTGGTAGTCCCTTTGGACAGGATTTCAGTATTACCAGTGGAATAATTAGTGCTGTTGGAAGAACTATCAGGAGTGGTAATAGCCCATTTTCTATCCCTAAAGTACTACAGACAGACGCCCCGATTAATCCGGGTAATTCAGGTGGTCCTTTGTTAAATCGAGTTGGAGAAGTGGTAGGTGTAAACACTCAGATTATGAGCAGCACCGGAGCCAGTTCTGGGATAGGATTTGCCGTTCCTGTAGATGCGGCTAAACGGGTCATCCCAGAACTGATATCGAAGGGTACGTATAAGTACTCCTGGCTTGGTATAAGCGGGACATCCTTAACTCCAGATATTGTTAAGTTAATGGAGTTAGAGGAAAAAACTAATGGGGCATTAGTAGTAGAAGTAATGCCTGATGGTCCTGCCGATCTAGGTGGACTACGACCGAGTGATACGGTGGTAACTGTGGAGGGCTTGGATTATCGGTTAGGTGGTGACATTATCGTTGGAGTCGATGGTACTGTCATAGTTGATATGGATCAACTTATCTCTTACTTGATTGAGAATACTCAAGCAAGCGATTCCGTTGATATTGAAGTTATAAGAGATGGTTTAATTGAAATAGTGACAGTTGTATTAGGTGAAAGACCCTAGATTATTATGGCTACACATAAACGATCCAATGGTCTCTATACACGCAACTATAAATTTAATAATTCTTGTAAATTCTGGAACAGTATCCGGTCTTTTTCTTCCCTAGACAGAGAGGCCAAGCTTTCAATCCACCCTGATGGAGATGGATCCCAAGAAACGAATGGCCAGTCGCTTCCTAGCACCACTTTGTCAGGTCCAACCTGATCTATCAAGAACCTCAGTGTGGCTTCGTTCATGGTTATACAATCGTAATATAACTTGCTCTGGTATGAGCTAGGCGGATTGCTGATAATATGAGAGCCACGTCTCTCTCTCCAGCCCCTATCTATACGATTCATTAGGAAACACGCGGGTCCACCACCATGCGCTATGCAAATTTTTAAATCTGGAAACTTATCAAGTATTCCACTGCAGATTATCGTAGCGGTGATTATGGCATCATCTAAGGGGACGCCTACACTGTTTGGCAACGAATAACGGTCAATACGGTCTGCTAGAAAATTATGTTGTGGCTGAGGATGATAAAATAGGATCGCTCCAAGAGATTCTGCTGCTTCGAAGAACGGCAAAAACTCCGGTTCGTCCCAGTTTTTGCCGTTGATTAGTGTATCTACCTCAGCTCCCTTGAGCCCAAGATGGTTAACAGCCCTATCGAGTTCTTTAATAGATGAAGGAATGTCTTGTAGAGGTAGAGTGCATAGCCCTGAGAATCTATCTGGCCATCGTTTTACCATTCCGGATATCTCGTCATTAACCTCTTTGGATTGCGCTATTCCCGCTTCTACAGGCAAATGATACCCGAGAATCTGTGTATGTATGGAAACAACTTGCATATCAGTATTTTGTGCATCCATATCTTCAATGCGGCCTTCTGGAGTAAGCTTAACTTTCGGTGCGATTCTACCTATCTTGCCTTCCTTAATAAAGAGTTCTGTTTTATCGGGTGTGTTGTAACGTATCCCGTACCACTCGTTGCCTGCGTCTAATGTTCTCCACATCGCTTGTGGGACGAGATGAGCATGTATATCTATACTATTCATATAAACCTCTTGTGGGACTCTATCTAGAACCTTGCTTCGACCCCTTCTGTCACAATGACGCCTGAATTAATTAGGTGCGGTAGTTCTTCTGTCATGTGGTAATCTCGCATAATTTCAGCTGCATTAGAACCGGGTCGTTGTGCGGGTATACCAGGTTCTACGGGAGTCATAGATAATCTCGGGGATGGTCCTGATGTAGTGACTAGGCCTATATCCCCATGATCCCTTGTTAGGGTCAATCCATGCGATACTGCCCATGGATGAGACATTATGTCTCCAACGCTATTTAGAACTTCATGGGCACCTACGCCTATCTCACTTAACTTTTCTACCCAATAAGATACTGGTCTGGTAAAGAACCGGCCTTCCAACTTGTTTTCCAGGCTATCAATATCGTCACTTAATTCTAGGAAATTAGACATAGCCAAAATGTCTTCTTCCTTGGCGCCCAAGAAAAACCATCCATCCTGAGCTTGATATGCCCTATGAACTAGAGATGATCCTATAGCATCAGGACCGCTAGGCTCATCCCAAATTTTGCCTTCATAAACTTGTAAGAATTGGGACTGAAGAGTGCTGGCTGTGTATGCTAGTGATGAGTCTACGTGTTGTCCTTCTCCAGTACGTTCACGGTGCAGCAATGCGAGAGCCACTCCGTAAGCGCCCATGAACCCTGTCCCGTAATCATTAACTGGATTTGCTTGGGAACCGGGTTTTCCATCACCACCTGATCTTCTCATCATTCCGGTTGCTGCTTGGGCTATGCTTTCGTGGCCGGTGAGTTTTGCCCATGGGCCGGTCTGGCCGTATGCGTTGAGAGATGCGTAAATAATGTCTGGCTTAACCTTTTTTAAATCTTCATATCCAAGACCTAATTTATCTAATGAGCCTAGCCGGTAATTCTGGGCTACGACATCCGAATTCTTTACCATATTTATAAATGTTTGTTTGCCGTCATCAGATTTCAGGTCTAGCAATAAGCTTCTCTTGCCCCTGTTGATATCGTAATGCCTTTCGATGTGATTCCCTCGGTAGGGATTATCTATTTTAACGACGTCCGCACCATATTCTGCTAGTGTTCTACCCATAGTAGGTCCGGATAATACAATGCAAAGATCAAGAACTTTTATGCCTTGCAGGGCTTTGGTTACTAGTTGATTGGGATTAGCGTTTGTAGGTTGCTTTGGTTTAAGTTCAGATAAGATCTGAGTTCTATGTTGATTGGGCTTAGGAGCAGGTGATTTCACGATTCCGGGAGTCAGAGACATCCGTACGTTGAGACCTGGTTGTAGCATTTCTCCATAATTAGGATCAGTGATCTTTATAGCCGCTTCCGATAACCTAGCCTGATCTGAGCGTAGCCATTCTTCCCCTGTTAAACAAATTGCTGCTTCGCTACCAGCGTCAGCCATTAATTGTTCCCACTCTAGGGATGTCCTGCTCGCAAACAATTGACGGGCACGTGTTTTCAGTTGCTCTTTAGTTCTTTCATCCAGCTCTTGGGCTCGGTTAGTCCATTCTTCTCCCCATGAGGTTACGTCTGCAGCGTCTAAGAAATCGTTCCAATTTTTGTTGCTGGTCCCGACAAATCGCAGCCAGCGCCCGTCTTTGCATTGATACGTGTCTGTCCAGCTATTTCTTACCGAGGATACCCATTGCTGTTGATAATCTTGCTTCGGGTTAGCGCCAGTTTGGTTATTGGATTGGTTATGTATTTTGGCTCCAAACACGCCGATCGATTGGAACATACTGTCAAAAAGCGGCACCTCTATGCGTTGACCCAAGTTACCTTTCTCACGGGCGTTCAATGCCATGGTTATCGCTGTTGCCGACTGAAATGCGCCGTATACTGAAGCTACAGGTATAGCTGTGTATTTAGGTTGATTAGTATCTAAGTCAGCTGTTGCGGCAGCAAGATTGCTGGTTCTATAGGTAGCGGTAGCAGCGCCGATAATACCTTCGTAAGCTGGCATGCTGGCTCTTGGGTCATCTGATGCGAATCCTGGTATGGAACAGTAAATGAGGCTCGGATTGGAGTCAGTCATGGCT
>Ga0209034_10001037_pt1 | contig 13771 bp, 11 predicted proteins | sample MarorgKNORR_S2LV_2_FD_188219 | JGI IMG/M metagenome (GOLD analysis project Ga0209034, IMG submission 188219) | Marine microbial communities from the Southern Atlantic Ocean, analyzing organic carbon cycling - 250m_A/KNORR_S2/LV (SPAdes) (version 2) | ecosystem: Environmental > Aquatic > Marine...
CAGAAGCACTTATATATTGCAATAAGCCTTGAGGGATGTTCATTTATTTTCGAGAAAATTCAAAAGTCTTTCACATGAACGGTTCAACATGTGAAAAACATCCTCAAATCCTTTGTCACCACCAAAATATGGGTCTGGTACATCAAGATCTTGCTTTGCATCTGAATCAAAAGCACGCATCATATGAACACGTTCTTTTTGACCTTCATCTTGAGCCATATCTGAGAGATGCAAATAATTGTTGCGATCCATGGCCAATAACATATCAAATCTTACAAAGTCGCTCATATTGACCTGACGTGCTCTACTCTTCAAATCGATCCCATGTCGGAGAGCAGTAGCACGCATACGCGGATCAGCAAGGTCACCCGCATGCCAGTCACCAGTACCTGCCGAATCAACAATATATTGATCCTGCAAACCACATTCACTCAGTTTATGTTGGAAGATACCCTCTGCAAGTGGACTACGACATATATTTCCCATACAGATAAACAAAATTCCAGTAACCTCTCGTTCACTATTTGACACCTTATTCATGACACATATACCCCAATCTTGATATTGTTATTGCGATATCATTTGACTATTAACACCACGATACTCATAGTCAAATTCACTACATATCTCACCTGATATTGTATCGTAATTAGTGATTGCGAGTAAGCTCATGCTATAATTCTTGTACCGTATTTGGTGGATATTCTAGATTAGGTGAAGTGGATTTGATATTTTTAATAACCGGTGGGGCCGGCTTTCTCGGCAGCGCGCTTGCTAACCGCCTTTCTGGCGAGGGTCATGAAGTACGTGTAATAGATGACCTTAGTGCTGGAGAAATAGAACGTCTCAATGATAAAATACTCTTCACTCGTGGAGATATAAATGATCGCCCAAAATTATGGACACTTCTACAAGACGTAGAATGTGTATATCATCTAGCTGCTCGCGTATCAGTGCCACAATCAGTTTTGTATCCACGAGAATACAATGCAGTCAACGTAGGCGGCACTGTAAGTGTAATGGAGGCAATGAGAGACGCAGGCGTCAAAAGAGTAGTGCTGGCATCATCCGGAGCAGTCTATGGTGAGCAATCAACTCAGCCATTGAGCGAGCACATGATACCTAACCCTGATTCTCCTTATGCAGTTAGTAAATTATCAGCTGAATATTATGTACGCACCATAGGCACGCTATGGGGTCTCGAAACTGTAGCGCTGCGAATATTTAACACATATGGGCCAGGACAACCACTGCCCGCTTCACATCCACCGGTAGTTTCGCGATTTCTCAAATGTGCTGTTAGTGGCGAATCAATCGTAATATATGGTAGCGGTAAACAGACGCGTGACTACGTATATATTTCCGATGTAATTGATGCTCTCAGCACAGCGTCAACAGCAAACACCATTAATCACAGTGTTATAAACATAGGCAGCGGTAACGCATCCAGCCTTATTGATATGGTTAAAGCAATAAACGAAACAATGAGCATTGAGTTAGACCCTATTTATAACAGCAGTGAATCCGGCGGAGTAAGAGAAATGTGTGCAGATATACGCCAAGCAAAAAATAAGCTCAGGTATCAACCACGCATGTCATTATTAGAAGGACTAAAACGCACTGTTGCTATTGATCAACGCTATCAGTAAAGATTGTTCTAATTTACACATATGTCAAGACTACCCAGTAGCTTTTTTTTGAGACCAACACTCACTGTTGCCAGGGAGTGTCTAGGAAATAAGTTAGTAAGAATAGAATCAGATGGTAGACGCACATCGGGCACAATTACTGAAGTAGAGTGTTACATAGGAGAAATAGACTTAGCTTGTCACGCCAGCGTTGGTATAACCGAGCGCACAAAAACACTTTATGATGGACCTGGAACTTTATACATCTACCTGATTTATGGTATGCACTGGATGCTAAATTTAGTCACTGAGTCTAAAGGTTTTCCAGCTGCAATCTTAATAAGGTCCCTTTTCCCAAGAACTGGCATTAATGTTATGCAAGAAAGGCGCAATAAATCAGTGTCTGATTTAACTAACGGTCCCGCGAAAATAGCACAAGCTTTTGGGATTAACAACACATGGAACGGTTACAATACTTGCGCACCTGATTCGAAATTATTTATAGAGCACGACCAATTCGGAGGAAATATGGAAACAGTTTACAAACCACGAAAAGGTATTCACAACATACCTGAACCATGGTGTTCGATGCCATGGAACTTGAGTACACAAATCAAGTCAAGCAAGGAGGTATATATTTAATGGGTATTCTCCAGGGAAAAAAAGCGTTAATATTTGGAGTAGCTAACAAGCGATCAATTGCATGGGGGATTGCAAAAGCCATGTATCGAGAGGGCGCAACAATAGCTCTTAGCTATGCTAATCCTGCATTACTAAAGCGTGTTTCTCCATTAGCGCAAGAAGTGAATTCTAATTTTGTAGAAGAATGTGATGTCACTAATGATGACGCAATTGATAATTTATTTGTCAAAGTAGGATCCGAATTAGGAAATATAGATATACTCATTCACTCTATAGCTTTTGCCGATCGTGCTGATCTGACCGGTCCATACTACTCCACTAGTCGTAATGGGTTTCAGTTGGCTATGGAAGTTAGTTGCTATTCATTCACTGCCTTAGTACGTAGCTCAGTACCATTTTTCAATCCCGGTAGCAGCTGTCTTGCAATGACGTATTATGGAGCTGAGAAAGCTGTTCCGCATTACAATGTTATGGGAGTGGCTAAGGCTGCCCTGGAAGCTTCTGTGCGATATCTAGCTGTAGATCTAGGTCCGCTTTCACACCGTGTCAACGCAATCTCTGCAGGACCTATACGTACATTAGCAGCTGCTGGAGTATCTGGATTCAAATCTATGCATAGTGAATTCGTAGATATCGCCCCATTAAGGCGTAATGTCACCAACGATGATGTCGGAAACGCAGCAGTATATCTAAGCTCAGATCTTGCATCTGGCGTGACAGGCGAAGTTCACTATGTAGATTCTGGATTCAATATAGTAGGTGTCACTAGCCCTAGTAAAGACAAATAGTGAAAACAGAGCGTAACCGTAGAGTGTATCTATTGTTAATGACATTAGCTCATAATTTTGTACAAGCATGAAAGGAGATTTACTATGCAAATCACTAGCAAAAATAACAATGTAATGATTGACACGTTCGGCGCTACAACCGACATGGCAATGATTCCTCGCATTGTAAGAGAAATTGGTTTAGTGATTGCTGGAAGCATATTGATTGCCCTTGCTGCTCAATTTTATTTTCCATTACCATTTTCACCTGTGCCAATTACTGGTCAAACTTTCGCAGTACTGTTGTTAGCAGCATTGTATGGTCATAATCGTGGAGGACTGACTGTACTAACATATCTAATACTAGGGATTGCTGGAAGACCAGTATTTGCTAGCGGAACTTTTGGTATTGCTACTATTCTTGGCCCTACTGGCGGATATCTTATCGGTTTCTTGCCCGCAGCCTATGTTGTAGGCTTCCTAAGCAAATACGGATGGGACCGCAAAGCTTGGTCTACTTCTATCTCAATGATTATTGGAAACATTATTATTTATTTGTTTGGGATAAGTTGGTTATCACAATTCGTAGGATGGGATAATGTGCTTCAAACTGGCTTCCTACCCTTTCTCATTGGAGATGCCGCAAAAATAGCGCTTGCAACAATCCTACTACCGAGCGGATGGAAATTATTAAATAAATCTAGTAATTAATTGAAACTGACAATTTAGGTGTGATAGGACCAACACTTTTTACAAGTGCACCATTTTCTTACTACTCGAAGGGATATTCGGCTTGTCGCAACGCCTGTATTGCGTTATTGATTTTCTCTGACTTTACTAATATGTAATCTGTATCATAAGTTGATAGTGCAATTATACTTATCTTAGCGTTTGCCAATACCGTTAAGACATCAGCCAATAAACCAGTCAAACTTAAATCCAAAGGCCCTAGGACTTTAATACAGGACCATCCAGTCTCTGATTTTGTAGAATTCAGCTGTACAGAAGAGCTGCAGATGACGGAAATCTCATCCACGGTCTTAGTAATATGACAAAATGGTCCATCAAATAACCATATTGGTATTTCATTGTCTGGTGGAAACCGATGTATGGTGAAAACATCTTCGAGTACATATAGTTTTGATTTCATATTTTACTCTCCAGTACCCATCGTTAATATGTGCTTGTATCAATCTGGCTTTGTACCCTTACTCATTGGAGATGGTGCCAAAATAGCACTGGTAACATTACTACTACCGACCGGATGGAAATTATTATATAAATCAAGAAATTGATAATAACAACACCAAGCTTGTTTAGATAATTTTTTTAGCAACAAACAAGAGCGTTATGAGTAATTAGATAACCTCTCTAGCACTTTCCTCATATTGGCGAAGGACTACCGTACGCGAACCCATAACACGCCACAAGTTTACTGAGTCTCCCCACTGATAACCACTGTCTTTAATAAACCGTGTATTTAGTTCTTCCTCTAACTGAACCCAGAGTTCCATCAAATCTGCACGTTTCTCGACATCTATGTGCTTATTAAGCTCCTTGAGACAGCGTAAGTTGCTATAAAACGATTCCGTTATTTCAAAACCCACACGTTCCACTAACTTATCCAACTCAGATCTGGCTACGCGACATTGGAATTGTGAGATGTTCCCGGTGGCGGCAAGAATTCGGGATAGCTTATTGTGAAGCCAGACCCTAAGCGCAGGATACCAAGTCTTCGGTCTGTCAGGATCAATCGATATTCGAAAATGTCCATCATCATAGTTTATAAAGAAGGTACCATCAGATGCGAGAAGTCGCTTCACATTTTTCAGGTAACCAAACCGATCAAAAACGTGCTCGAATACGCTAAGACTGATGACATAATCCGCTTCAAATGACAGTTTGTGAATTGACTTACCCGTATAGACATCAGCGCGAAGACCAGCCAGTGATTGACGCGCTAATTTCACGCTGGGTTCATCTGGATCGTACCCAATGTATCTTATATTTGGATGACTGCTCAAGACTTGATTCCAGCCAGGTGCCACACCACATCCATAGTCAAATACCAATATTGAACGACCATCTGACTCCTCCAGTATTCGCCCAATAATCTTCGCCTTAGCAGAGTTGCCCGTCCACATAAATCTTGTGGCCAATAATTCAGTTGGGTGCTGGATATTGTGCAATATAAGACCTCCTACAATATATATCCATTAAAAATTCACCAAACACAAATGGGGATGTATTACTCATAACTCTAATTAATTATATGCGTATATTACATAACGACAAGATGAGCACCCCCGGAGAGATTCGAACTCCCAACAACCTGATCCGAAGTCAGGTGCTCTGTCCATTGAGCTACGGGGGCTCAAACAAAAAAACACTTACAAACAGGGTGCCTGATGGGACTCGAACCCACAACCACCGCAGCCACAGTGCGGCGCTCTGCCATTGAGCTACAGGCACCAAGTAGCCTAATTCAGAATTTGCACAACTCTGATTGTTTTCTGCAACTTATACAAGGCTCTTAATACTGATATTCATTCTATCATGGAGAGGATTCGCTTTCAAGGATCATACGTATAGTGTCAATCAGACTAGCCATAGGAATATTACTTTGCTCGCCTGTAGCCAACTGTTTTACAGAAACTTCCCCGCTATCTAACTCATCCGGTCCCAACACAATTACTATTGGTATTCCTTGCCGATCAGCATACCGCACCTGGTTTTTAAGCTTTACCACATCCGGGTACACTTCCACTCGCAAATCATTTTGACGTAATTCGTGCGCAACACCGTAAGACTGTGCAACTGATTCATGTCCGAAAAGTGTCACAAGAATCTGAGTTCGGCAAGGATTGATCTCAGGCAACAACCCAAATTCGTTAGCAACTAGTTGGACCACAACATCTCCCATTGCAAATCCAGTCCCAGATATAGGCTCACCGCCAACTTCAGTTACTAAGTTATCGTAACGCCCACCACCTAATATTGCACGGTGTAGATTAGACCGATCTCTTGCCTCAAACACTACTCCCGTATAATAATCCAGTCCACGCACTATTCTAGGATCAAACTCGAACCATTGCCTAACACCCATATAATCTGTTGTTTGAAAAAAATTACTTAATTGCTCAGAATTGCGCCATTGATTACGATCATCAAGCATTTCTCGCAGCGCTGTTATTTGCTGATTGTTCAAGCCAAGTTTTTGTCCGTAGTCCAGCCACTTAGATGCTGATAGTTTGTCAACACGGTCAATTAATCGGAACACCGCAGAATGACGATCCTTTGGTACACCAATTTCCGCAACACGTTGTTCCATAAATTGTCGGCTATTAACTCTTATGATGACCTCATTCGGAGTTAGTCCTATAGAAGAGAATAATGCTGATGCGACTGAAGCAACTTCAGCATCTGCATTCACAGAAGTGCTGCCCAGCAAATCCAGATTCCATTGAAAGAATTCGCGTGCGCGCCCCTTTTGCGGTCTTTCATAACGCCAAAATGGTCCAAACGACCACCATCGCAATGGCACGTTTAAATTTTGCCTCTGTTGTGCTACCATACGAGCAAGCGAGGGAGTTAACTCCGGACGCAACGCTACTGGCGAACCACCTCGGTCTTCAAATACAAAAGATTGCTCTTTAACCAGTTCATCTCCACTTTTAGCAGCATAAAGATCCAATGTTTCTAACATTGGTGCTTCCCATTCTTGATATCCATGCCGTTCTGAGACCATTCTAATATGGTTATACAGCCAGCTACGCAAAACCATTTGCTCAGGATAAAAATCTCTTGTGCCTTTGACGGATCGTATTATTTCAGACATCATTCCACCCTATTATCATCTATTTTCATGATGACAGCATGAAAATAACAGAAACACTATTGCTAGATCAAACAAAATAGCTGTCCATTCGATCAGATGCTGCTTGTAAAGTTGATAACTGTTTCGGAAAAGCAAAGCGTACGGTTTTGTAACCGTAACCAGGAATTGTATAAAAAACTTCTCCTGGCACTACAGCCACTCGCAATTTTTCAGTCATCCAAACAGCAAAAGATTTAGAGTCCTTTTTAGAATGTTTTGAAGGAACATTGCTGTAATCAGCCAACACATAATACGCACCTTCCGGTTTTTGCGCTCTAAACCCTATAGCATTCAAAACACTCATCATTTTATCCCTTCGATTATGGTAATCAACTAACATATCATCATAATACTCTTGTGGCAGATTTAGTGCTGTCACCGCCGCCATTTGCAATGGGGTCGGAGCACAAACAGTCAGATAATCATGGACTGGCCTCATAGCTTTCATAAGATTAGTTGATGCAATGATATACCCTAATCTCCAGCCGGTCATGGCAAAGGTCTTGCTCATGCCACCCAAAGTCACCGTACGCTCTCGTAATGCCTCTATACTGCCAGGACAAACATGTATTAGACCATCATACAAAATTCTGTCATATATCTCATCAGTAATCAAAACAAGATTATTGTTTATTATCAAATCGGATATGGCGAGCATTTCATCTGCATTGAAAACTCGTCCACTAGGATTGTGGGGTGTATTGAGCATTAAAGCCCTGGTATTCTCAGACAAAGATTTTTTTAACATATCTACATCCAATCTAAAATTTTTGTCGGTTAATGGCACAGGCACAGGACGGGCACCTGCCAGTAATGCTGACGGTACAAAATTCTCATGAGCTGGCTCAATAATAATGATTTCATCTCCCGGATCTAGAAGAGCAAACATTGCAACATTTATAGCTTCGGTAACCCCACAAGTGACAGTAACATGTTCTTCAGCATCTACATCCCATCCCAGTTTATTGCTATAGTGCTCAGCTAGTTTTATACGCAAATCTAGAACTCCCCAAGTGGGCGAGTATTGGTTGTGACCACTTGCAATGGCTTCATGAGCTGCCCGAAGAACCTCTTCAGGAGGATCGAAATCTGGGAAACCCTGGCTCAGATTAATTGCGTCATGCTCTATAGCCAAACGCGTCATCTCCCTAATGACAGACTCTTGATAATATTTGGTGCGCTTAGATACTCGCAATCTATTTCTCCATTCAAAAATGTAATACTAAATGATACGCAAAGTTTATAGTAGGATAGTCATGTCAACAACCCTACTCCCTCATAACAAAATAGTCTAACTAACACACTTTATAGACAATAGGTTTTCATTAATGCGGTTGCACAGAAGCGAAGCCTAACACATAAAAATACTGGCAATTGATGAACAAATTCAACAATCTACAGTTGTCAAAAGCTATATTTTGTTGAAATAATAAAGATCTTTTGTAGCAGATTATCTAAAGCACATAACCCAGCCAATAACCTAAGGTTAGAAGCAAAGCAACGGAAAAGTGCGTGCCAATTGTAAAAACATTGACTAACAACAATTCATAAGGTAACTTGTCTCTATCGGCATCAACTCTATTCCATCTTTCTAACCAATCATTCCCCATTTGTATGGCTTTCCAAGCTAATAAGGCAGGTAACAAAGCTATTAAAACCCATGGGGTAGAAACATCAGAACTAATAATGCCTAATACACCCAATATCAAAATATAAACAAATGTGAAATAAAGTGCAAATTTATATATTCCAAAAGGTCTGTTGTAATTAGCAATATCTGAACCTTCCGCTGTACGAACAATCCAAGTTCTTTTACCTACTTCTCGATCAGCTTTGTAATCTTGAAATCCGTTAATAAAAAGAACTAAACCAATCAATATGGCTACTGGCACAGAGGCAATCAATACTGGAAAATAATCCCATGCTGCCACAGGTGACAAAGCTTGTTTCTGAACATAATGAGTTCCAAGTGCCATAACCGGTCCAAAACCCAACATTACGCCCAAGTCACCAAAACCTCGATAACTGAACTGTACTGGTGCAGCAGTATAGAAAACCCCTAGGATCACACCTACTACACCGCACCAAAACAAAGGGCTTAACGCAAACAAACTACCATGCAATTGTCCGTTTATATATAATCCAATACCAACAGATGCAACAAACATTACTACCGAAAGTACAAAAACTTTAGCGGGCGACATCAATCCAGCTTGAATCATCCGCGATCCACCGTTGAATGGACTGGCGAGCTTATTGACCTCATCGTTTCTAGACAAATGGTCTGCATAGTCATTAGCCACGTTAGTACCGGCATGAGCCATAATAGCACCTAAAAGAGTCCACCAGAACAAATTCCAATTGAAGCTACCGAGGTTAAAATAGGCTACAGCACCACCTAGAGCAACGGGTCCAATTGTTGCTGTAAAAAAGGGTGCTCGTACAGCTCGCAAATAAAGTCCTAATTTACGAAGAATACCTTTGAATATCGCTGAAGACAAAGATTCATGGTTTTCAGGCAGTTCTTTCCATTCAAATCTGTTTTTTGCAAAAAAGTCAACATATTTGATTACAGTAGGTTTTATTTTGTAGTAGCCAACCACATTGTTCTTCTTTAGGAATTCATCCTCCATATATTCCTTAAAAGCTTTTGTTACTCCAAGCACCATACGATACGCCTTTTTGACCTCTTGTGGATCCTTAACTTGAGTTGCTATACCTTCTATTTGTAATTCTCTAATTCCTTCAGTACCATCCGGTCTCACTACGCACTGCACACGAGGATTAACCCGAATCTGTTCTGCCTTTCTGGTCGGATTAAAAGTAAAAAAATAGATGTCGAAACCTTCATTCGCAAAATATACGTTGCTCGCAGAAGAGTTTCCTCCGACAGAAGTTCCTATTGTCATGAACTCTGCCTCATCCAACATATTCATGATCTTGTCATCTAATTCTTTGTTCACCTAACTCTCCTTAGTACTCTAAAGATCTGCTAATTCAAAATCCAAACTGCGTTTCATTGGTTTCATTGCAGAATAAACTCAAATGATTTATCGACTATTCCTAACATATAAATAATCACTTTGATTGTACTTATTTTATCTGGTATGACAAGTAAAACATTTATTAACGGTCACAACTTGGACGACCCCGAATCAGCATATCGCAAGAAGATTAAACAAATCTATAGTTCAAATTAGTTTTTTTTACTACAATGCATCTTTGTTGGGGTACAATATTAGTATAACAATCGATCATTAATGTTGATGTCAAGTGGAGTGCATATATGTCTGATTTTCTATTCCGAGATACACTAGAAGACTTGGATCCCAGTATCCATAATGTCAATAGATTGGAAGCAGCACGACAATTTCATAAAATTATACTAATAGCCTCTGAAAGTACTGCTCCTATTGCTGTGCGCGAAACATTAAACTCGGCATTTAATAACATCTATGCTGAAGGCTATCCTGACGAAAATTCACGTACAATGACCGAATCAGACATTATTAATTACACAGCACGTCTTGGCCACTATCGCCGCTACTCTAACCCACGCTACTACAAGGGTGTTGAATATTGTGACACCGTTGAAGCACTAGCACGCCGTCGAGGAGCAGAACTATTTGCCAATGAACATGTGAACGCAGACGATATCTATCTCAACTTGCAGGCACTTTCAGGAGGTCCGGCCAACAATGCTGTATTCCATGGGTTGTTAGAGCCAGGCGACAGCGTGATGGGTATGAAACTTACAGACGGAGGACACCTAAGTCATGGATCACCCGTTAATCGTTCTGGTAAATACTACAATAGCATTGCTTATTCCGTAGACCCTAACACTGAAATGATTGATTATGAGAAATTAGACATACTGGCACACAAACATAAACCCAAATTGATTATTGCCGGTTATTCATCATATCCGTGGGCCGTGGACTGGAATAGATTTCGCCAAATAGCAGATAGTGTGGGAGCATTTCTAATGGCAGATATCGCACATGTTGCTGGCCTAGTGGCTGCTGAACAGTATCCATCGCCTGTTGGAATTGCCGATGTAGTCACGTTCACTACCCATAAATCTATGTGTGGGCCTCGGGGAGCATGCATCCTCACTACAGATCGAATATTGGCGCGCAAAATCGATAGAGCCGTATTCCCTGGAGAACAGGGAGGTCCCCACCTTAATACCATAGCTGCTATTGCAGTAGCTTTCAAAATAGCTCATAGTGACCCATTCAAACTACTGCAAAAACAAATACGTAGTAATGCAAGTAGAATGGCTGCCCGATTTATGAAACTCGGTATTAGAGTGCCTTTTGGAGGTACAGATACACACTTAGTCAATCTGGACTGCAAATCAATATTAGGGCCAGACGATACGCCTCTTATGGGAGATACAGCGAGTCGGATTTTGGATCTCGCTAACATAGTTGTCAACAGAAATACCATTCCAGGTGATCAGAGTGCTCTTAACCCATCTGGGCTACGTTTAGGCACAACATGGATAAGCCAACGTGGATTTAAAGCAGCTGAAGTTGATGAACTTACTAACCTAATTTCGGAATTACTGCAGTCTACGAAACCCTATAGTTATCCAAAAAGGCATAGAATTAATACTTACAGAGCCAAAGTTGACTTCCAGACATTGAACGAAATAAAAGTTAAGGTAAGAAATTTGTCGCATGGTATGGGTATTGATTACACACCAGACAATTATAGATATCCACATTTTTATTATATCGATCAAGAACCTCCAAAAGCCGAGTATGTCACCTTGGAAATCATGGGTGACCAAGCCGCACAATTCTTACAAACAATATCAAGCAATGATGTAACTTCACTAAGTGTTGGTCAATCTCAAAACACCGAGATTAGGCAAAAAACTGATAGTGTCATTTGTGCCTTAACACGAACAGATAAGGTTATCTTCCAATTGTGCATACCAGCATCAGAATCTGTACAAATAAAAACGTGGCTACGAGATTTGTCTGATGGATACATACAATTAGGTAGTGATGACCTACATGCTAAAGCTCCAGGTCCTGTGTCTATAGTGGATCTAGGCGTTTCACATGCCCACCCAAAACCCACTGGCGAGACAGTTCAATCCAGCAAACCTTATTTTGTGGGAATACCCTCTAAAGTAGATATCTCTGCCAAGTCTCTACCAGATTTCGATTTTAGTATCCTCGAATCTGAAGAGCTCATGAAAACTGCACTGCATGAAACCCATCAGTCCCTTGGGGCCAAGATGGTTCCTTTTGGAGGTTGGGATATGCCTGTGTGGTACTCATCAGTATCGGAAGAGCATAACGCCGTAAGATCGACTGCCGGCTTGTTTGATGTAAGTCATATGGGAGTTTGGGAAGCTCAAGGTCCAACAGCAGCTGAGTTTCTTGACAACATTTGTGCAAACGATATCAACTCTTTGTCCGTGGGCAATTCACTATACACACACTTCCTCGATCCTGACGGGAAGGTTATTGATGATCTGCTTGTATATAGAAGACAAAAAGAGAGCTACTTAATTGTTGTTAACGCATCTAATGACAAAAAAGATTGGGGGTGGGTAACTGCAGTACATTCAGGTTCTGTTCTAATCAATAGAGAGCGACCATGGTCCAAGGCAAGTGGTCGATCTCAAGTAAATTTACGTAATTTGCGTGACAAATCTTCAGATAAAGATATGCGGGTAGATATAGCACTTCAAGGACCAAATAGTAAAAAGATCCTTTTAGCATTAGGAGCAGATGATGCCACGCACTCTATAATAGATGGATTAAGACGTACAAAATTGTGCGACGCAAAACTTGGTAAATTTGACTTGATTGTGTCACGGACAGGTTATACAGGTGAACCTTTGGGTTACGAACTTTTTGTGCATCCTAGCAATATAGTAGACCTCTGGAATGCTCTACTTGATGTTGGAGAACCCTATGGATTACTACCCTGCGGACTAGCTGCGCGTGACAGCACCAGAACTGAGGCAGGCCTTCCACTATATGGTCATGAGATGGGTGGCCAATCAAACTTAACTGTGTCAGAAGCGGGTTTTGGCTCGTACGTCAAAACATATAAACCATGGTTCATAGGACGCAAAGCTTTTATGGACTACTCAGACAGAGGTACAATAGTGCGCTTTCGTTTCAACCAAAAGGGTGTAAGAATGGCACATTATGGTGATCCAGTTGTAGACAAACGCGGACGAGTCATTGGAGAAGTCACTAGCTGTGCGATTGACAGTGAAGGTTTCTTGCTAGGGCAGGCATTTGTCAATCCCGAACACTCTATTCCAGGGAACCACATTGGTGTTTTTCAATCAGCAAGTGATAAACCACAAATTCCACATGCATCACTTTCTAGTGGTGACCGAATACGATTACATGAATCTGCAATCATATTGCCTCGCTTCATGAGGAAAAAATGATTACTTTATATTCATTTCGGAATTCCACTAGCACTACCAATATGTTTTATACATCAATGTCCAAACATTTGACAAACATCAACTAAGGAGAGACATATGAGTGCAGGAGATGTCCGCGGTTTGTATTTCGAACAATATGAGATAGGCATGGAAATCACCTCTCAAGGTCGCACCATCACTGAGGCGGACATTAGTGCTTTTGCTGGTCTTTCTGGAGACTATAACCAGATTCATACCGATGCAGTCTACGCTAGTAATTCAGCATTTGGTCAACGAGTAGTTTATGGGCTATTGGTCATATCTATTGTCTCTGGTTTAGCTGTACAGACAGGATTTATGGAAGGAACCGTTATAGCATTTCGTGAGATATCCCAGTGGAAATTCAGTAGTCCAGTATTTATAGGAGACACCGTTACCGTAGTAATCA
>Ga0209034_10001038_pt1 | contig 13768 bp, 15 predicted proteins | sample MarorgKNORR_S2LV_2_FD_188219 | JGI IMG/M metagenome (GOLD analysis project Ga0209034, IMG submission 188219) | Marine microbial communities from the Southern Atlantic Ocean, analyzing organic carbon cycling - 250m_A/KNORR_S2/LV (SPAdes) (version 2) | ecosystem: Environmental > Aquatic > Marine...
CCAATAAAAAAAGGCCAACGATATATCGTTGGCCTTTTTATTTGGTAGGCCTTACGAACTTATGCCGGAGGTAGAATGATCGGTAGCGGTTCCACGTCATTCAAGCCGGGATGGTTGATGGCGTTCAATGATTCAAGGAGGGCATTTAAACTGTACATGACCTCGGTCAGTTCGGGGTCGTTGATATCTAATCCAACGGCCTTTCCCATGGCGCGTATCTCGTCCTTGTTCAAGTCAGCCATTTGATTCTCCATTCCCGCTGCTTAAGTGCGCATATATTGCTTGAAAAATACGATGTCGTCAAGATGTGCCTGAACTGATATGAAATGCCTTGAGGCGATTTGGCGAGTCCGCTATACTGGCCGGATTCACAGATTAAATCTTTTTAGGGATAAATTAAGCTTATGGCTACGTATAAAACCATCAACGTCGACCTGGGGTTGGAGTCTGGTTTCACCAAGTTGCCTAAAGAGATAAAAGTGGGAGATTGGTCATACTTCTTGGCCCGAAGTAAAAAAGGTGTCTACCAGATGCTGTCCAACATCTGCCCGCATCAGGCTGTGGAAGTTGTGGACTGGACCGGCTGTTTTATGTGCCCGGCTCACGGCTGGAGATTTGAATATACCGAAGGTGTTTGCGTGAACGGTCCCAACGCCAAGTTGGTTAGCTTTCCAGTAACCGTTGAAGATGGTCACTTGGTGGCGGAGCTGCCCGACGACTGAACAATGCCGGTTGCCCGCTGGCCAAGTAATAAAAATCTGGAGATAACCATGGCTGAATATATACCGAGTACTAGAGATTGGGTTGCTGCACAGGTCGAATTATACGAAGGGAGCCAAGGTACCGAGGGCTTAACCTTGCGGGATACCGGCTTTCCGGTGATTATTGTGACCAACAAAGGGGTAAAAACCGGCGCAATACGCAAGACGCCATTGATGAGGGTGGTTGACGGGAATAATTACGTTCTCGTCGGTTCCCTAGGCGGCGCGCCAAAACATCCGGTGTGGGTCTATAACCTGCTTGCCGACCCAGACGTCGAAATTAGAGACGCCACCGCACTGCACACGATGCGTGTGCGTGAAGTGGTGGACTCGGCCGAGCGAAGTCGATTGTGGGATATTGCCGTGGATGCTTTCCCTCCTTACAAGGATTATCAGGAGAAAACCACGCGTAAGATCAAAGTATTTCTTGCAGAACCCAAGAATTAGCTAAATGTTAGTGGCCCCATCGACTGATATCGGTACTTTAAGGGAATCTAGGTACCAAAGGAATTACTATGGACGATATCGGCGTTTTTGAAGCTATGTACAGCCAACGACAGTTTACCCGGTACAAGTCGGACCCGGTGCCGTTAGATGACATAAAGAAAATATTTGACGCTGCGACAAAGGCGCCCAGTGGTGGGAATAAACAGCCTTGGCACTTTATCGCTATTACCGAACGTGATCTGATTGAGAAAATCGGCGGTTTGTACCGTGATCTATGGTTGGGAGCCATGGGGTCCACTGCCCCTGAAGGGGAGTCACCTGCATACCGCCAGGCCAGATATCTTGCCAACCACATGCCGGAAGTCCCTGCCATGATTCTGGTCTGTGCTGACCATACTATGGGCGGGCAACCCTATACCATCGGCGAACCTATCGAGCGCGGTCGTTACGCTTCTTCAGTGTGGTTGGCAGTTCAGAACATGTTCCTGGCCGCACGTGCACTGGGGCTTGGAACAAGGATAACCACCACCCATCTCCGCGAAGAACAAAAGGTAAAAGATTGGCTAGGTATCCCTGACCATGTGGAGACCATCTGCCTAAGTCCAATTGGCTACCCCCGGGGAAACTTTGGCCCTACCAATCGTATTCCTTCGGAGGACGTCACGTCCTACAACGGCTTTGGCCAAAAAGAGGAGAACTACTAGGCTGACTGCGTTCAGGGTAACAAATCCGGCCTACTCTAGTGGCCTGCGTAGCCTAACGGCTTATTGCTGTCAGCTGATATCTGTCAATTTCTACTTACCCCAAGTTTCGCCAAATTCCGCCCTCAATACCAATTGGCCGGTCATGGTGGAGGCGTCTTGCAGAGCCAGATAGACCGCACTTGGGCCGACAGCTTCAGGTTCGACTCGCTGTTCCCAGTCACGCTTGGTCCAGGGGATTGCCGCCGAGCCATCGGTTTTTAATCCACCAGGAGAAAGTATATTCACGGCAATGTTATGCTCACGAACCTCTGCGGCCAGGCAATCGCTGAACATGTGAACTGCTGCCTTTGTAGCGCTGTATAGCACACCGCCTCCCTGGGCGGCATCGCTGCCCATTCGTGAACCAATATTAATTATGCTTCCGCTACGTTGGTCAATCATCGTTGATAGGACGGCTCTGGAACACAAGTAAGGTCCTTTGAGGTTTGACGCTACACTTTGATCCCAAACCTCTGGAGAGATGTCCAACAGAGTTTCGCCCAAAACCATCACGCCGGCATTGTTCACTAATACATCGATCCTACCGTACATATCGATGGTTTGACCTACCATGGCCATCACTTGTTCTTCATTGGAAACGTCACAGGTCAGAGCCAGGGCTTCACCTCCGTCGCTCCTAATCTGTTGTGCCGTCTCGACAGCTGTACCGGGCAACCCTGTTGGCGATCCGCGCCGAGCGGATACCACTACGTTGGCCCCCTCAGCGGCGAACTCCTTGGCTATGGCCCGACCCAGGCCCCTGCTAGCTCCAGTGACAATGGCTACCATGCCGTTCATTTTATTCGTGTGCCTATTTTGCATCGGTTGGTCCTATTATACGAATTGAGATTCAGCCCAGCCCTGATTGAAAGGGGTCCAAAAGTGGGAACTAAGGGTTAGGTTCTGAAACATCCACCGTCCATGCACGCGTACGTATTCCTCATCGTACCGGGCCGAGCCCCACACAGCCTGGTTGCCTTCTGCATAGGTACACGGTTGAAACAGATACCAGGTTCCAGTGGCGTGGTCTCCACTTACCTCGATTATCGGATTCATGACCATGTGGACCGCAAATGGTAGGCGGTTTGGCCCGTTTTGGAAAAACTTTCTGATGGCTTCTCTGCCGTCGTTGCGGCCTCGTTCTTTGCCGTCCCAAACCGCGTCCTCTGTGAACAGCTCGGCTAGGGCATCCGCGTCATACTGGTCATCGCACAGGTTGCAGTAGCGATGTTTCAATCGCTTGATATCTTCAATGTCTTCAAGTACTTTGATGCGTTGTTCTAGTCTTTCGAGACTCATGGATCTACTCCTAAGCAGCGAATAACTCTTTAAATTGCTGTCCAACCGCCATCGACCATCAACAGGTGACCGGTGGTTCCAGCCGACGATTTGCTGGCCAGATAGATCACTGCGCCGACCATCTCAGAAGGGTCCATGCGGCGGCCCAGAGGCAAATGTGCATCAAGGTCGGCCTGTACTTCTTCGTCGGTCCTGTTGCTGGCGGCGAGCATGCCCGGTGTGCTGGTTGGACCTGGGCCTATGGCATTCACGTTTACGCCGTGCGGAGCCCATTCCACAGCCATCACCTTGGTGATTCCGGCCACTCCAAATTTGCTGGCACAGTAGGAAGAACGTCCCCTGGAGGCAACTTCTGAGAGTTGTGATCCTAAGTTAATGATTCTTCCGTAACCCTGGGAAACCATATGTCGCCCCGCTGCCTGAGCGCAGAAGAACACTCCCTTGAGGTTGATGTCTATGGTGGAGTCCCAGTCTTCTTCTGTGACCTCTAAAGCCGGTTTGGGAATGCGTATTCCAGCGTTATTGACCAAAATATCCAGGCGGCCGAAGTCTTTTACTATCTGGTTAATGGTTTTGGGTATTCCGGCCAGATCCAAGACGTCCAATGGGTAGACCGAACTTTTTACACCTTCGGCTTCTACTTTTGCTTTTGTCTCTTCGGCCAGGTCCAGTCGGTCTGGTCGGTCTGACACTGCAATGTCTGCACCGGCCTGAGCCAGTCCTACAGCCAGTGCCGCTCCGATGCCCCGACCTGATCCGGTTACCAGCGCAGTTTGGCCTTTCAAGCTCAATCCCTCATATGGCATCGTCGTTCCTCCAACGTGATTTCGTGTAATTTTCTGTTATTGCTATTTAATGCATCTGACAGTCTCGTCAGGCAGCAAATTGGCGGTAGCATAGCATACCAATGTAGAGCCTGGAATCGGTCAGTAAGTGAACCTACATGGCTCTAATGCGTCCCGTTTTACTTGCTTACTCAGCCCGCAAACCTTAGAATCAGCCGAGTTCGGACTATTCGGTTACGTTGGTCTTATTAAAGGATCCAATGGCGGAAACAACTCAAAAATCAGCAGATCGGCGGCAAGATCGTAACTTCATACTTGGAAGTCTTTCCTTTGGGCATGGGATTTCTCATTTATATGATCAAGGATTCCCGGTGTTCATGCCGGCGATCCAAGCGGCCATGGGCCTCTCTAATTTCCAGGTTGCCTTCATGCTCGGGATTCGTCAGGGTGGCTTTGGTGCAGTCAACCTGATTGGCGGGGCCATTGTCGATCAAATGAAGGCCAGTTGGGGGCCAATACTAACCGGTTGCATGATCTGGGCGGCCTTAGGTTTTTTGGTGTTGGCCGCATCTCCTAACCTGTTCGTTCTGACCATAGCCGTGATCATTGTGTCCGTTCCTGGAGCCCTGTGGCACCTGCCATCCACTGCCGCCCTATCTCGCAGATTTCCGGACCGGCGCGGTTTTGCCATATCCATGCATGGCTTTGGGTCAAACGTGGGTAACGTATTGGCCCCGTTGGTCGCCGGTGGGTTACTGACATTCATGCTCTGGCGGCACATCCTTTTGATCTATGCAGTCCCTGCAGGCCTCATGGCAGTGTTCGTATGGTGGTCGTTAAAGGATCTGGGGAAGGAACTAGGAGACGATCAGGAAAAACCCCAGCGCAAGGTAATGGGTGCTTACCGAGAAGGTCTGGTCATGTTCAAGAACCCCGTCGTTGCGACCTTAGTAGTGGCGGCGGCCATCCGTGGAGTGGCGAACAATGCGCTATTCCAATGGTCGCCCTTCTACTTGAAGAACGCGACTGATGGCGGCTTGGATATGAGTTATTTCGCTGCCGGTGCTCATCTATCACTGCTCACGGGAATGGGTATCGTGTCTGCCCCGGTCTTAGGATATTTGTCAGACCGGTTCGGTCGGAAGCAGGTGTTGGTGCCGGGTCTGATCTTTGCAGCAATGTTGACCCTGTTTGTGGTCAGCGCTGGAGATAGTTTGATGTTGGCTGTGTTGCTCGGTGGGGTTGGGCTTTTCAGCTTTGCACTACAACAGATAATCCTAGCCGCGCTGTTGGACGTTGTACCAAAAGGAACTGAAGCTACAGCCTCGGGGCTAATCTTTGGAGTAAACGGAATCCTGGGCTTTGGTTCGCCGTTCATTGCTGCTTTCATCATAGAGAACATGGGCGGATATGGGTCTATATTCTACTACGTGGGTATATTGACCATCGTTTCCGCGGTAATCATAGCCGTAATACCCTTCCCAAATTACCGAATCGAGAAGCCTGTTGCAGCCTGAATTTCGTTTGACACCTCTTTTGGAGCCAGACTAAAATAAACTCGCCATCTACCCGCGAGGGGGGTGAGCATCAGTCACTACTGGAATCAATACAAAAATCGAACAACGCCGCTGGGATCTGAGATGACCGAGACGGCCCAAAAATTCTATTTTTATTGCAAATTCGCCCCGCTGCGTCGGGGTGTTTATTTTGCCCGAATTTTTGCCTCTTCCATCCTTCAGAGGCACTTATGAACCAGACCATCACTGCCATTTCCGGTTTAGAATCCGGGCACTACACCGACACGCAAAACGCTACCGGTTGTACCGTTTTCCTCTGCCGAGACGGTGCCGTTGGTGGAGTGGATGTCCGAGGTGGATCACCCGGAACCAGGGAAACTGATCTACTTCGTCCGGTGCACAGAATCGACCAAGTTCACGCCGTTGTTCTCAGCGGTGGCAGTGCTTATGGACTCGACGCTGCTTCCGGAGTGATGGCCTACCTTGAATCTCAAGACATAGGATATAAAGTCGGTTCCGCGATAGTACCTATCGTTTCTTCTGCGATTCTTTACGACCTTGGATTAATAACTTCAGAAGTGCGTCCCGGTTTCGAAGATGGTAGAAATGCCGCTCTCTTGGCTAGTTCGGAGCCGATGATTGAAGGCAGCGTTGGCGCAGGCACCGGAGCCACCGTCGCCAAATTGGGTGGGGCCGGTCGTGGTGTAAAAGGTGGTATCGGTACTTCTGTTATGACTTTATCCACCGGCCAATCAGTGGCCGCAGCAGTAGCAGTTAACGCCGTGGGTGGTATATGGGACTACAACAATGGACGATTGTTGGCTGGCCCAAGAAGGGCCAGCGGAGGATTCGACGATCCTGTAGCTATGCTTCTGAAAGGCGCTGATGACTCCCCTTCTGGTCCCGTGAATACTACCATTGGGTTGGTGGCCACAGATGCCAAGTTAACGAAAGAAGACACCAATTATTTGGCCAGAGTTAGCCATGACGGATTGGCTCTAACCATACGCCCGTGTCATACAGTTCGGGACGGCGATACCATGTTTGCGCTGGCCACCGGACATCACGATGCTAAGTTGGACTTGATAGCGCTGGGAGCGGCTGCCGTTGAGGTGACCGCTCAGGCTGTGATTCGGGCTATCAGACAGGCCACAGGGTTGGGTGGTATCCCGTCTGTAAACGAACTGTCATCCTAGTAATTTTAGGATCGACACATAATTCTTACTGAAACCTTTGGGAATTTAAATGGCCTAGGCGGCACCACAATCATGCGAGTAATTACAACCAAGAGAGAGATGTCCCTGGCCTGCCGTGAGGCCGTAAAACCCGTTGGACTAGTGCCTACCATGGGCTCCCTACACGCAGGCCACTTAAGTTTGATTGACCAGGCACGTTTGGATAACCACACTGTTGCGGTCAGTATTTTTGTGAATCCGACTCAGTTCGGTAACAAGAATGACTTGGCGAAATATCCACGCGATATGGAGGGCGATCTGGAACTATTGCGCCGTCACGGTGTTGATCTGGTCTATGCTCCCTCAGTTAAAGAAGTTTATCCCGTAGGATTCAATACTTGGGTGGATGTAGGTCCGCTGGCTGAGAAATTGGAAGGTCTGCACCGTCCCGGCCACTTCCGCGGTGTTGCCACGGTGGTCTCCAAACTTTTTAATGTCACGCGACCGAATCGTGCATACTTCGGCCAAAAAGATGGCCAGCAAGTGGTGGTCATCCAGAAGTTGGCGTTGGACTTAGATATGGGTGTCGAGGTAGTAGTCATGCCGACCATCCGAGAATCTGACGGTTTGGCCATGAGCAGTCGGAACGTACAGCTAAATGAGGAACAGCGGCAAGCGGCACCTGTGCTTCATAAGGCTCTGTACCAAATGTATTTGTTGTGGTCACAAGGTGAGCGGGACGGCAGTGTGCTACGAAAGGCAGCAGAGATGATTTTAGATTCTGAGCATACAATCGATCAGATTGATTACGTAAGCGTAGTCAATCTGTCGACGTTGGAAGAACTCGAAGATGTGGAAGGTCGGGCCTTGGTGTCTGCAGCGGTGCGGATGGGCTGCGTCCGTTTGGTCGACAACATAATCTTGGAGTGAACGGTATTTAGATTGGAATTGTCTCGTATTGGAGTGATGTAACCTAGACTTATCTTTCCCCCGCACTGGGGGAAATGGCTTGATTTGTTTCTTGACTAAGCCTGAGTCAGTTCTTGGAGCGCTGCAGTTAACGCAGGCAGTACAGTCTCCCAGTCTCCAACTACTCCGTAACGAGCGTCTTTGAATATGTTGGCTTCGGCGTCCTTGTTGATGGCCACAATGACCTTGGCTCCAGAACATCCGGCCATGTGTTGGCTGGCACCTGAGATGGCGACCATGATGTACAGGTCTGGGGTAATCGTTTTGCCGGTCAGCCCGACTTGATAACTCGATGGTACCCAGCCAGAGTCAACTGCCGCCCTCGATGCGCCAACGGTACCGCCCATGATCTTGGCCAGTTCTTCCAAGTGAGCGAATGGCTCGGGGCCACCCAATCCACGTCCGCCGGAGATCACGATGTGAGCGTCTTCCAATTTGATGCCTTCGGCCTCTTCGATCACCGTTTCTACGACGCTGGTCAACGCTAGAGAGGGGTCTAGTTCCACGGGAAATGAAACCACCTCTCCCTGGCGTGAGGAGTCTGCTTCCGCGGGCTCGTAGGCTTTAGGCCGGATGGCCGCTATTTGGGGTGTTTCCTCGCAGCTCACCACCGCGATAGCGTTGCCTCCGTAGACTGGTCGGTTAGCCAGTAATTTCTTCTCAGCAGGATCAACTGAGACTTCCAGACAGTCTTGGGCCAATCCAACTCCTAGTCTGAATGCGAGGCGGGGAGCCAAATCACGTCCCTCGTTAGTGCGGGCAATCAGTACAACTCGAGGGCTGACCTCTTTGCAAAGGGCTTCCATTGCAGTTAGATGATAGTCAATCTGGAAATTCGCCAGCAGAGGGTGATTTACCGCATATACCTTCTGGGCTCCGTGGGAGATGGCCTGTTGGGCTGGTATGTCCAGGATGTCCCCAAGAAGAGCAACTGACAATTCTTCGCCCAGTTCGGCAGCGACTTTCTGTCCGGCAGCCAGAAGTTCAAGGGTTGTGCCGCCTAGTTCTCCGCCCGTCGCGTCGCCAAGTATCACTACTCCGGTGCCATCAGCCATCACGGCCTCCCGTGCTTTTGGAATCATACTGCCAGATCTTGCGACCCGGCAGTTTTAAGCTTTAATTTCTTGTTTGAATTTCGTTTCAGATTGTTATTGAGGTCTAAATAGGGGACTAATTGACAATTAGATTACCTTATCTTCTCGTAGCTTAAGGGCCAGAAGACGGCCGGCATCGGCCGGATCGTCGCCTTCAATGAACTCGCAATCCTGGTCATTTACCGGGACGAAAAGGTCACGCAAAGTGATACGGGCTGACGATTGGGAATCATCCAATTCCAAATCGGAAGCGCTCCAGATAGTCGGCTTTTTTCTGGTTGCGGCCATGATGCCCCGCAGGGTGGGGTATCGGGGTTGTCCTAGCTCGTTGCTGACAGTGACCAATGAGGGGAGTTGGGCTTCAACTACTTCGTAGCCGTCAGGGATGATTCGCTCAACACGAACCTTACCGTCGGTGACATCTACTTTTTTGCCGAGAGAGATAGAAGCCATCCCCAGTACCTCGGCCACGCCAAGCGGTACTTGGGCGTTGTCCCAGTCAGAGGCCTGACGACCGCAAATGATTAGGTCAAACCCGCCGAGTTTTCGGATAGCCGCAGCTAGATATTGGGCGGTTAAGAAACTGTCGATGGTATTTTCGAAGATATCGTCCTGTAAAAGCACTAACTCATCGGCACCCATGGACAGAGGTTTTTTCATCACGTCCAAGGCAAATTCAGTTCCTGTGGAAATCACGGTCACTGTGGCTTCTTGGGCGTCTTTGATCAAAAGAGCTGCTTCCACCGCGTTCTCGTCGAACCCGTTTACAACCGGAGGAATATTGGGTGGCGGTACCACCTTTTTTGACCCGTCATCAATCTTGAATGCCGCCATCGGCATTTCGGGGTCGATCACTTGTTTTGCCAGAACGCCTATCTTGATAGCCATAGCTCTCCTAAAGGCACGGCAGGCACCCAATTCAAGGCTTGAAATGTGTCTGCCGACACCTTGTGAAAGATATCACCCATGCATTCGGGTGTCAATTAAAACCGAGACTGGCTAGGCAAGCGTAAAACATAATACAGATGATTCAAGATGCTATAATTCTAGGGCGATTGTTGGATGATTTACTCTTTTATATTCGTCTATCCCGGTCACTACTGGCCGCTTGAAAATAAGAGGTCCTATTCACTATGAATACTGTAAAAACATTTTTCTTAATGATGGTCATGTCTGCACTGCTCCTCTTAGTAGGTGCCATGCTTGGCGGAATCGGCGGCATAATACTTGCCACAATCATCGCCGTGTTTATGAACTTCGGCGCCTACTGGTTCTCTGATCGTATCGCTTTGAAGATGACCCATGCCACCGCGGTCACAGAAGCCGACGACCCGGACTTGTACAGCATCGTGCGGGAACAGGCCTCTATGGCTGGACTGCCCATGCCTCAAGTTTTTGAAATTGACTCCGATTCGCCAAACGCATTTGCCACTGGCCGGAACCCCAACCACGCCACGGTGGCGGTAACCACAGGCATCAGGCGTATCCTGAATCGACAAGAACTCGGCGGAGTGCTGGCCCATGAAATGGCCCACGTGGGCAACCGAGACACCTTAATCATGGCTATGGTTGCCACAATCGCCGGAGCGATTTCGATGCTTGCCATGTTTGCCCAGATCTCAGCCATGTTTGGTGGTATGGGCGGTCGCAGGGGAGGCGGCGGAAATATCATTGGATTGTTGTTGGTGGCCTTCGTGATGCCTCTGGCAGCTGGTGTAGTACGGGCTGCAATATCTCGTACCAGGGAATACCAGGCTGACGCCACCGGAGCGCTGACTTCCGGAGATCCCTTAGCCTTGGCCAGCGCACTTCAAAAACTGGAATTGGCGTCTCAAACTCGTCCATTGAAGGTGGCAGAAGGTGCTTCACACCTCTTCATAGTGAACCCTCTGAGCGGAGTTAGTATGTCGAAGATGTTCTCCACTCATCCTCCGATGGCAGAACGGATCAGACGACTGCAAGACATCAAACCGAATTTCTGATCCTCTTAGGTTTCTTGGAAAGCATATGTCAAAAAGCCTGACAAGTTTGATTGCCGGGCTTTTTTGCTATTTGAGGCCGATAATAAAATGGCGTAATTCAAGCGTGTCCCATGCTAAACTCGACCGAATTAATTGTTTCGGGTTTAGTTCCAAGGACATGATGATCCGTAGGTAATCGTGCTGTGCTTAATCATAGTCTGGAAACAATTATTTGTCAGGACAGATAGGAAGATATGGGCTGTTTAATTTCAATATTTCGTGCGGGCGCCACTCTTGTGCTTGGTGTGGTCATATTTGTCGGGTTCCTCTCATATCTGATTATGAATAACTTCTCAGACAAGCTTCTCACCGCTGATTTTTACAACGATACACTGGCTGCGGAGGATGCCTACAACCGTATCTATGATGAAGTTCTTTTGGACGATGAATTAATGGATACCACTGAAAAATTCCTCGGTGGTATTGAAATCATCGGTCATCAAGACGTTATTGACTTGATGCGCGAGGTTATTCCGCCGGAGTACATTCAATCAGAGATTGAAAGTGCCATTGGTCGGACTATTGATTGGGTCAATGAAGATACGGAAGATCTGGAGTTGTACGTCGATCTAAACGGACCTTTAGACAATGTAAAGACAGTCATGCTCAACTACATTGACGACCGGATTGATGAAATTGAGGTCGAAGACCTGGGATTTAGCGGGTGCTCCATTGATACTGCCAGTAAACTGCTACCTAGTTTCATATCTAAGTTTGACAAAATTGCTGATGGTGTCGTCCCTACGTCAGTACCTGGGCTGAAATCGATAGACGTCCGTTGTCGCGTGGTGATTTTTGAGCTGGCCTATAACAGTCTCGTAGATGAACCCGGGTTGAGTGGACCGGCGGCAGCTGCTCTTGAAAACGGAAAGGGAGATCTCAGGCTACCCTTTGTAAATGGGGACACAATAGAGATGTTTAAGGTTTCAGCTAGGTTGTTGGCCGAGCCTTTGATGGATGAAGCTATCCTTCAAGTTAGGGATAATCTGACAGAAACCGGCCAGTTCGACCTGATCAGACAGATAGCAGTATGGAACACGGACAGATCCGAAGCCCAAATAAGGGCTGATTTGGATGAAGGCCGGAAATTAGTTTCCAGATTAAATATCTTCGTTGGGTTTGGGTCGATGATCATGGTGATTGGTGGCGCAGTTGTAATGGGCTTGTTCTATTTCCCGAATCTGGCCGGGATGTTGCGGTGGCCGGGAATTGCGCTGTCGATAACCGGTGGGTTTTTCCTGGTGGCTGGTAAAATCGCCCAATCGAAAATCCCAGACGCGTTGGCCGACGTCATTGAAACAGGGGCGAATAAAGCGTCTGATGTCCCTCTTGCAGTGACGGATTTGGTAACTGACGTAATGGTCTCATTTGGTTCCCAGTTGACTGATGGATTTGTGACTCCTTCAATCATGATGTTGACAATTGGCATCACCCTGTTCGGTTCTTCATTTCTCTCATTTATACCGAAGAGGTTCATACCCATGGTTAAATAATCACTAATAATTGAACTAACTGATTTCATAGCAAGATAAAAAGGACGGGATAACTCTCGTCCTTCGTTGAGTCCGAAATTATCAGAATAGAGCAATTGGGCTGACAGGAGATCCGGTAACGTTGCGAAGTCTTAGTGGCGCTAAAGTCAACATGAACTCGTAACGGTTCTTTTGGGCACAGGCTTCGGCCAGTTCTTCCAAGTTGGCGTTGTCAATCAGCCACAATCCCAAGGTGACCAGACACATTGTGTGGAGTGGCGACCCGATTGTGCTGTAGTGAGACGGCCTGAAATCGTTGGAAGTGTCGGTTCCCAGCATGGCGATTCCTCGTTCCTTGAACAGAGGTGTGCAGGCCACTTGGCAGGCTGTCATGGGTTCGCCGGCTGCAGCCGGCGGGCTGTCCAGGCGCATCTTGTAATTGCCGGTTCGAATCAGCAAGATGTCACCCTCTTCAATCTTGACTCCCTGTGCTTCTTCGGCTTCCAGCAAGTCCATCGGCATCACCGGTTCGTTGGGGTCCAGGAACTCCACTCCCCGTAGTTTGGGTAGGTCCAGGAGCACTCCCTTGGTGATGATTCCTGAGTAGGCGGCTTCTATGGAGTGGGTTTGGGCCCCCTGTCTTGAAGTGATTAGGTTTGCTGGTTTGTTGTTGTAAAGATTCCCCTTCCATGAATAGTGGGACATGGCGTCAATGTGGGTGATGCTCTGGCCGTGAAAGACCATGCCTATGAATTCGGCTGCGCCTCGTCGGGCGAATTGGCGTTCCGGAGAATCTTCCATCCGGCCTTCACCACTGTCGACCATGAATCGTTGTACCTGGAAAGTTACGTCAGCGTGCATGTCGGTGCTGATGGGGCGTGCACAGCTCACGGGAGTGCCTTCTTGTACTAGTGCGGCGGCCTGCAAGCGTTTGGCCGGGGTGATTAGGTTTAAACAACCAAGCTGATCATTCTCACCCCACCGGCCCCAGTTACTGAGAGTTTCCATCCAACTCAGCACTTGTGTTTCATCGGGGATTTGTCGGGAATATGCTTGCGCCATTTGCGCGCCTCCTGAATTTAGAATCTAAAAATGTCGTTGAAGAAACCTAGTACCCAATTTCGGTCTGGAAGTGAAGGCCAAGATTTTGATATTTACAGTTGCGCGCCCATGAATAAAGGTGACCCGTTAAGAAAATCTTTTACGTCCACGGCCTTTTTACCTTCAAGTTGGATCTTAGTTAACCCTAGAAAACCGTCGCCCGTCGCCACTGCTGCTGGAACATCAGGATGATTGGTTCTAACCACTGTTCCTGGTACAAATTCCTTCGATGAAGATGAAATGATAGCGACTTCAATGATTTTTAGACTACTATCGTTCCAGTGGGTGAAAAGCCCCGGCCAAGGGTTGAATGCCCTCACCCGACGTTCCAATTCCACCGCGCTCGAGGACCAGTCGACCAGCCCATCGGCACGTTCGAATTTG
>Ga0209034_10001039_pt1 | contig 13764 bp, 13 predicted proteins | sample MarorgKNORR_S2LV_2_FD_188219 | JGI IMG/M metagenome (GOLD analysis project Ga0209034, IMG submission 188219) | Marine microbial communities from the Southern Atlantic Ocean, analyzing organic carbon cycling - 250m_A/KNORR_S2/LV (SPAdes) (version 2) | ecosystem: Environmental > Aquatic > Marine...
TTATGTCCAATTGCATGACCCTGAGATCAATCAAAAAAGGCCTACCATCGGAAGTGACTTTTGCTGCCTCTTTTAAACTCTGGATAAATTCTTCAGCATTATCAGCCCGCTTCCCCTGTATATTAAAGCTATCGGCTAGACCAACAAAATCAACTTCGGGATTACCTAAAAAACAACTAATATCTCGCCACAAATCTCGAGTATCCTTTATTGCTGCCAAAGGTGAGTTTTGATAAATACGATTTCTTTCACCGTCGTAACTCAGATTGTTAAAAACAATAATGGTCACAGGTATATCGTATCTCGCAGCTGTCCATAGCGATTCAATTTGCCCAAAGAGCATGGCCCCATCTCCAACCAGACAAACAACTTGTCGATTTGGGGCACCTATTTTTACCCCCAAGGATGCACCAATGCCCCATCCCAGGGCATACCCAGTTGTACCTCCTATCAGCCATTTCGATTCAGGACCTAGGTTCATCCATTCAAAGGGCTCCCTTGTGTCCAACTCTGAGACAATAATTGCATGTGGGTCAAGATAGTTTTCCATTTCAAACGAAGCTCGCTGCCATGAAATTGGGCTTGAATTCCAAGTTGCTTGAGCACGTTGCTGTTTCCTAGCCTCATGCTTGGCATTGATCGCTGCACTCTCTTGCAATCTCTCTTCTCGAAGTTTTTTAATTTGGTCTTCAGTTGCTAAAGCCTGAATACTGTCTATGATGGCTCTCACCGTTTCTTTCATGCCAGCTGCTATGGCTATGTCTGTAGGATAGGTATTGGCAATCTCATCGTATTCGATCCTGGCGTGAATCACTTTGGCCTTAGCGGGTACAGGTGCAGTAAAAATAGTTGGATCTGGCATCGGTGCCCCAAGATTAAGAAAAACATCGGTATTAGACAATCCTCTTGGAATCCCCAAGCCATAGAATCCTGAAAACAAAGGATGTCGAAATGGGATGTCACCAAAAACACTGAGCCCCTGTGCCATCCTGATACCCAGAAGTTCTGCCAATTCCAATACATCCTGATTGGCTCGAGCTCGAGTAACTTCATGTCCTACACAAAGCAAAGGTTTTTTGGCCTCCAAGAGTGTTCTAGCAGTTTCTTCAATCAATTCAGGTTTAGGATAAAGCTCCATTGGAATCTTAAATCGACTCTGAGGGTAAATAGTTTGCTTGATATTGGGCTTGCTCAATATAAAACCTGGAAAACGCAAATAAACAGGTCCTCCGGGTGGGGTTTCTGCTAATTTGATGGTTCTTCTCAGCATTTCACTGATCTGACGCTCATTGTTAACCTGCCATTGCCATTTGGTGAACTGAGCCATTGGGTCAAGCCAGTCATCCATTTGTTGGAATCCATTGCGTCCGGCAAAATTAGAACTGGAACCATCAGATAAAACAGCAATTGATGAGCGATCCTTCCAAGCGTTGTATAAGTTATTCATTGCACTTGGAATGGCAACGCCTGGAACAAAAAGAACCGCTGTTTTGCCCGTCACTAATTCATAACCATGGGCCATGGATGTTGCTTGTGATTCAGCAATTGAGAATATAAATTGCATTTCTTTATTTACTGCCAAAGAATCAAAAAATGGGGACATGCCTGTAGCACTCGTGCCAAAAATATACTCCACTCCTGCTGCCCTTAAGGTTTCTGCAAGTATGTCTGCACCGGTACCTGAAATTTTTACACCTGTTTGAGGCAGAGGTTCCCGTGCTTCTGCAGCTGCACCTAAGAAGGTATTGACAGCCATTTGACTAAATCCTAAGGCGAGAAGTTTTGTCCCAAAATCCCTTCGAGATATTTCATGATCAAAAAATTTTTTAAACAAGGATCTCATACTTGGCTCATTCTTTGCTGCAAAGAAAAACTGGTATATTTCTGGTTGTATTTTTTTGATAATCATCATAAAAAGGACCTGCTTTGATAATTATTGGCCAAAGATTTTCTTTTTCTTCATCGGATAATTTCTTTGCAAGCATATTGTATGTCTTTGATTTAATTGTCATTTTAATTCTTGGCTCATCAATTAGATTGTAAACCCATGCTGGGTTCTGTGGTGCGCCTCCATGAGAGGCAACCAGTATATAGTCATCTAGATGTGGGATAGTCAGCAAAGGGATAATTATAGAATTTCCTGACTTCCTCCCCACCGTGGTTATCATGCAGATGGGATTTCCTAGCAAACTGCCAAGAGATCTGAAACCGAATTTGTTAAACAGTAATCTATGTAGTTTTGTCAAAACTTTAATAATAGGTTTTAACAGTCTGTAATTGTTCATTTCAAAGATAATAAAAAAAATACTTATATTCATTGTATATGAAATTAAAAAAGCTTATAAAATTAAGCACGACTTGCTATTTGTTTCATTGGGATTAACATTCTTTATAAGATGAATAAAAATAAAGAAATTAGATCGGCAGGATTAAAGGCAACCCATGCCAGAAGAGCCATTCTTAGAGTCCTTGAAAGCGATGAGAGCATGCATCTAAGTGCTGATGACATCCATAAAAAACTTCATAAAGGACACGACGAGGTAGGTATTGCAACGATATACCGTGTCTTGAATCAATTCGTTACTGCAGGGATCTGTATTCGTCACAACTTTGAAACCGGTCAATCCTTGTATGAGTTAACACCAGATCATCATCACGATCATATGGTGTGCCTATCAACCGGAAAGGTTATTGAATTTGAAGATGAAATGATTGAAAAAAGGCAAAAAAAAGTGGCTGCTGAAAAGGGATACAGAATTGTGGATCACAGCTTAGTTTTGTATGTCGAGCCCAAAGAAAAATAAGTCCATAAATAACATTCTAGAGCCCTTTTCTAAGTTTGTAGCTATGAATAGAATTCACAATTGAAAATAAGACAAATAAAATCAAACCCAGTGTGAACCTGAGATCGCCAAGGAAGAAAAGTGGTTTCACTGGATTAGCGATGGTTTTCTCTAAGCTAGCAATCTTGTAATCGTGTCTCTCAAGAAATTTAGGATTAGTAACGATGGCTATCATGTCACGACGACTACGATAACGAAATAAAGCAGCTTGATCCCAACTCTCAGCATTTTCAATACCAGACAAATCCAAGGCATCTGCAAGAACCCTTCCAAAAAAAATTGGATGGCAGGCACGAGAGAAAAGTTCTGGAAACATAAACTCCATGTAGTGTGCCATCAAATCTTCTGCAGATGCATCTGGTCCAGTTGCCGGCAATACGGGTGGATTGTCTTTTAAATCCAACAAATTCATCATATAAAAATGCTTGCCATCATCTTCTTCCATGAAACGCTTTATTTCCACTATTCGATCAGACGTAGATCCATTCGCCTCAAGAATGTCGACAAAATGATTGATCTCCTCTGAAGACAAGGGGCCTTTAAGATTGGTGTACCAACTGAAAAAAATCAGGTAGAACAAAGCAGGAGCCAACCAGACCCAACTGCCCTTGGTAATCTTCATCCTCATTTTTTAAATCTAAAACAAACACCCAATGAAGTCCACCGATTTGCTTTATTGACTGAACTGGGCATGAATGGTTCATAAATGCTGTAAATCTGATATAAAAGAGCAATAGAAATGAAAAAAGAATTATTTTTTAAAACAGGATTATTATGCTTGTAATAAAAGGAGTGATTGGCTCTCTCTTTCAAACGGCAATCATTGGAGCACTAATTCTCTTGCCAGCGTGGACTTGGCAATGGACAGAAGCAAATCAATTTCTGGTTTGTTACGCGATTCTGAGTATGTTTTCTGCTGTTTTTTTGGCACTTAAAGCGCCTGCGAGCCTGGAAGCTCGTATGGAAATACCAATGAATGAAACCCAGCCTTTGTCGGATCGCATTGCGACGACCTTTCTCCTTGTGTTTTTGGTTGGTTGGTTCTTATTTATTCCAATTGATGTCTTTTACCTTAAATTGCTAGCACCGCCACAACCGATGATTCAGATTCTCGGTGGGATTCTAACTCTATTTGGTTATGGCATTATGCTGTTAGCTCTATATCAAAATGAATTTGCCACCCCAGTGGTCCGAGATCAATCAGAGCGGGGGCATGAATTGCGGGACAGCGGTTTGTACGGGCTGGTCCGACACCCTTTTTATACTGGTTTGATATTATTCTGTATCGGAATGGCGCTGTGGTTACAAAGCTATGCAACACTGATTGTCGGCTTGCTACCATTGACCGCCTTGGTTGGACGGATTTACGCTGAGGAAAACATCCTGCAAGAAACGCTGCCTGGTTATAGAGAATATATGACAAGAACGCGAAATCGCATCATACCCTTCATCTATTAACATCAAAATGGAGTCATCATATGTTTCAGTTCAACAAAATTGTTAAATTCCTCCTGGGTCTTGGTATTTTGACATTTGGTGGCCTTATTTTGTTGCAAATGCCCGACGTTCAGGATCGGTTGTTGGAAAATGCAATTCCGAATCTTGTGCAAGACAACATGCCAAAGGAAGACGCCTTGAGTGCCATTGTCTGTGGATCGCGCTCACCATTACCTCATTCTTCACGCGATGAAGCCTGTATTTTAGTCATTGCAGGAAAAAATATTTATGTGATTGATACCGGTGCAGGTTCCGCCAACAACGTCAATCAATGGGCCATTCCTGCTAACCGAATTAAGGCGGTTTTACTGACCCATTTGCATTCGGATCATATTGCAGATTTGCCCAACTTCCACTTGGCAACTTGGATCAATAACAGACCCTCCCAACTTGATGTCTATGGACCGGAGGGCTTGGAGTCAGTAGTGCAAGGCTTCGAGGATGCCTACAGCTTGGACTATGCCTTCCGCAATGCCCATCACGGTGATGCAATTGCCCCTTTGACGGTTGCTGGGATGAAGCCACACACCATTGATCTGAATAACCCTGTCATCATTGAATCAGATGATTTATCCATTCGAGCTTTCAAAGTTGAACACCATCCGGTGAAACCAGCCCTGGGTTATCGATTTGATTACAAGGGAAGGTCTATTGTCATCAGCGGTGACACCAGTGTCAGTCAAAATTTGACAGATCATTCAAAGAATGCGGATGTTTTATTTCATGAAGCACAAGCAAATCATATCTTGAAACCATTGAGAGAATTCATGCTCGAGAATGGCCGAACCAATCAAGCCAAAATTTTGGATGACATCACCACTTATCACACCACTCCGGTTGAAGCTGCTGCCATCGCTAAGGAAGCCAATGTAAAGCATCTGGTTTTTTATCATCTGACTCCATCGCCGCGAAATGACATCATGGCAAAAATATTCACCAGAGGTGTTTCTGATGTGTTTGAAGAGTGGACCTTATCCGATGATGGAACAATGGTGGTATTGCCAGTTGACTCTGATGAAATAAAAATTTCAAAATTGAATTAACACTCGCTTCAATTATTTACCCGTTACTTCGACAGCAATATCTCCAACTTTAGGAGTTGGTTTCTCTATCTTGTCAAGATGATCAACAAGTGAAGAAGCCAGATCGTTGTAGATTGCTTTCATGTAATCTTTATCTGAGTCCAAGACCAATGGTTTGCCTGTATCACCACTGGAAGCAAAAGCAGGTTCAATTGGTATCTTCCCTAATAATGGTATTTTGTTGTCTTTAAGAAATTTATCGGTTGCACCTTCTCCAAATATTTTCTCTTCGTGCCCACATTCAGAACAAATAAAATAGCTCATGTTCTCAATCAGACCAACAATAGGGACTGATAGCTTCTTGAAAGCCTGCAAGGATTTCTTTACATCCAATAAGGCGACTTGCTGTGGGGTGGTAACCAAAACGGCACCGGTCAGATTGGCTTTTTGACAGAGCGTTAATTGGGCATCACCGGTACCTGGAGGGAGATCAATAATTAAATAATCTAAGCTAGACCAATTGGTTTGGAGGAGAAGCTGACTCAACGCTTGAGACAACATTGGCCCGCGCCAGATGGTTGCTTGATCCTCTGATACGATGAAACCAATAGACATCAACTGCAAACCGTAGGCTTCTATTGGAGTGAACGTTTTGTTATCAGGAGTTGTTGGTTTCTGATCGAAAACACCAAGCATCAATGGGATGCTCGGGCCATATATATCTGCATCCAACAAACCCACTTTGGCGCCTCTTGCAAGGAGACTCAGGGCTAAATTAACGCTAACCGTTGATTTTCCGACACCGCCTTTTCCTGATGCCACAGCAATAACATTTTTAACTTCAGCCATGATAGTTCAAACCAGTGTGATTATTGGTCCTGTTTTTTGGATCCGAATATTTTTTTGAATAGTGATTGCGACCAATCGATCCGATCCTGACGCTCCCGTTGCTTTGCTGATGCTCTAAATTTTCCAAAATAGAGAAAAATAACTAGGGACACAACAATGAGTAAACCAAAGAAAAGTGTGTTGGCGTCCATCAATTTCTAGAATAAAGTTTTGTTAGCAGCCTTAGAATTTCAAAATACAACCAAATGAGAGTTACCATTAAAGAAAAGGCACCAAAAGCCTCTAGGTATTTTGGGGCACCGTGTTCTGCACCCTGTTCGATAAAGTCGAAATCAAGCACTAGATTGAGTGCTGCAATGGCCACAACAACCAAGCTAAAACCAATACCCATCAATCCATTCGAATGAATAAAGCCAATTTCAGCTCCAAACAATCGCATGATGAAATTGACAATATACAGCAGCAATATGCCGCCTGTAGCTGCAAAAAGCATTAATCGGAAATTTTCTGTGGGTTTTATCAGACCGGTTTTGTATGCGATTAAAAGAGCTGCCAATGTACCGAAAGTTAGCCCAACTGCTTGGATAACTATTCCAGGGTAACTGGACTCAACTACAGCCGATACACCGCCTATAGCAAATCCTTCAAGTAAAGCATAAATAGGCGCTGAAATGTCTGCTGTGGTGGGTTTAAAAATTGTAACCAAAGCAGCAATTAATCCGCCAAAAATGCCAACTAATATATAACCGTATACGGATGCAGGATCACCGGTAGAATAAAACTGGTTCCAAGTCCAAGCTGCAGTGATGAAACACAGCAATAAATAGAGCCCGACTTTGTTTACAGTACCTGACAAAGTCATAGGTTCAGAAGTGCTGAAATCAGACGAGCGCTGGGTGAAAGCCTTACTTTTAAATGCTGGATTACCCGATCGTCCAAACATCTCTAATGCGCGATGACGTGCCATTATAATCTCCTGAATAATGAAAAAATTAATGGGAGATATTATACCAGTTGCAATTCTAGACGAAAGTTTAGCTCGTTTACTTGTTTTTAATCTTGATGACTATTTCAAGGTCTTCGATTTCAGTGTCTTCTGGTAATCTTGGAATGTTTTCAACACTCAGATTTTCCCTAGGGATATCGATCAACTGACCGGTATCTGTGTTGTAAAAATGATGGTGCGGTGCAGTGGTGGAATCGTAATACATTCTGGTTGGATCTACAGCAACCTCATTTACGACCCCGTATTTTGCAAACACATTTAAGGTGTTGTATACGGTAGCCTTGGAAATGCAGTGTCCATGTTCGGTCAATTTTTCAAAAATTTGGTCAGCAGACAGATGCTTGGGACTATCAAAAAGCATCATGCCAATTCTGATTCGAGCCTTTGTTGGGCGCAAACGATGGTCTCTGAGTCTCTGCTCAACTTGTGCTTTTAATCTTATTACACCTTCCATAAAAACCATTCCTTTAGGTATTCTAATGGCAATTGTAGAGATTGCAAAACTAAAACTCTATATGGATCAAGGTCTTGAGGTCTTCTCTGTTTGCTTGGATGATCGGTAGGTTTCAATCAGGAATAAAATCAAGCCAATGGTAATGCATGAGTCTGCAACATTGAATGCCGGGTAGTTCCATTGGCCAATGTGAAACAAAATAAAATCTACAACATACCCCTGATTCAATCGGTCTATCAGATTTCCTATTGCTCCACCAGCAATCATGGAAAAAGCACTACTCTGCATTACGGGAGAGCGAGAGGCATTGCGAATGAGCCAACCAATTAATATTGCTCCAACACCAGCTGAAACTAAAATCAGTGGCCACCGTTGCCATCCGGAATCAGAAGCAAACAAGCTAAAAGCTGCTCCCGAGTTGTGTAGCCGGATAAGATCTAGGTATGAAGTTAAGACAATACGATCAAACAAATTTAATCGCTCCACTACCAGAAATTTTGAGTACTGGTCAACTAAGACAATAGAGAATACCACGAGCAACCAAATCCAATAGGAATAATTTTTAGCGTTTAACATTTTTAGAAGTGCAGCCTAAGCTCACCTCTACCTGTTATATTGCCTATGCATCGGGTACAAAGTTCTGGGTGATCAGATGATTGACCAACTGACTCTTCCCTATGCCAACATCGAATGCATTTTTGATGATTAGATTTCAAAATTGAGACAGCAATTCCGTCAACTTTAACAGAGTCCTCTGGAATACTGTCTGCAGAGGCTAGAGTGGCATCGGATGTGATGAATAAAAAATGCAGTTCCTTGCCAAAAGAGGCTAGCAAATCCGCTAATTCGTCGTCAGCATAAATGGTTATATTTGCATCTAGAGAAGAACCTATAATTCCTTCGTTTCTTCCAGCCTCCAATGCTTTGGCTACGGTTTGTTGAACAACATCTATCATCGACCAATCAACATCAATATCTGCCTTTTTTGGCAATTGATGCCACTCTGATAAGAAAACTGACTCTGCTCGATCTCCGGGTAAAAATTGCCAAACCTCATCAGCAGTAAAAGAAAGAATTGGTGCTATCCAGTGAACCATTGATTCTGCGATGTGATACAAAATGGTTTGTGCAGATTTTCTGGCGTGGCTATGTTTTTCTGTTGTGTAGAGACGATCTTTAATAACATCCAGATAAAATCCTCCCATATCCACAACGCAAAAATTATGCAGCGATTGGCTCACACGGTGAAAAGCATAGAGATCGTAATCTTCAAGGATTTTAGCTTGAACCTCATGCAATCGATCGACAACCCATTGATCTAGAGTCAAAAGCTCATTCACTGGAAGAAGATCTTCGTTTGGATCGAAATCATTCAAGTTTCCTAGCAAAAACCTTAGAGTGTTCCTAATTCTTCGGTAAGCATCAGAATTTCGTTTTAGAATTTGATCTGAAATACTCATTTCACTGCTGTAATCAGTAGATGCAGCCCACAATCTAAGAATATCTGCGCCTAAATTATTGATTACAGCCTGTGGTGCAACTACATTCCCTAGGGATTTAGACATCTTTTTACCAGTCTCATCTACGGTGAATCCATGGGTAAGCACCTGTTTGTATGGAGCCTGAGAATGCATTGCTACTGAAGTTAGTAGAGAGCTTTGAAACCAACCTCTATGTTGGTCTGATCCTTCCAAGTATAGGTCAGCTGGAAAATCAACGTTGGTATGGTTCTGGCTGACTGCAAAATGTGCCAATCCAGAATCCATCCAAACATCCATCGTATCGGTTGTTTTGTAGTATTCAGACGCATCTTTATCTAAAAAATCTTCTGTGGATGCTGAGAACCAACCATCAATTCCATCCTCTTCAACTTTATCGGCTATCTGATGCAAAAGATCAATTGTGTCAGGATGCAGTGATTCAGTTTCCTTTTGGATAAATAAAGGGATCGGTACACCCCAAAAACGTTGCCTAGAAATACACCAATCAGGACGACTTTCAATCATTCCTTGAATTCGTTCTTTGCCCCAATCGGGCATCCATTCGACACTTTCTATTGCTGCTAAACATTTCGCCCTGAAATCCATTTGATCCATACTGATAAACCATTGTGGAGTAGCTCTAAAAATCAATGGGGTTTTGTGTCGCCAACAATGCGGGTAGCTGTGAATGAAAGGTTGCTGATGGATTAAATTGTTATTCTCTTCTAATTTTTGGGTGATAGAAGACTCTGCCTTAAAAACATGTTGGCCTGAGAAATACTCAGTTGATGGGGTGAAAATACCAAAATCATCGACAGGGTTCTCCAAAGGTAAGTCATTTTTTTGTCCAATGATAAAGTCATCATGACCATGTGCGGGCGCTGTATGTACAGCCCCCGTTCCAGCTTCCAAAGTGACATAATCCCCAATCAGTATAGGCACCTGTCTTTCATAAAACGGATGTTGAAGCTGCAACCCTTCTAGATCAGTAGGATTTACCGAGCCTATCACATCCCATTTTTCTGCTTGCCAACGGTCTCGAATTGATTCCTGCAAACCTTCTGAAACTATTACTAAGTAAGGTTCTTGATTGAATTCAGTTGCAACCAAAAGATAATTTAAATCCTTGCCTAGAACAACCGCTTGATTCGCAGGTAATGTCCAAAGGGTCGTGGTCCAAATCGGAAGATAGATTGAGTGATCTGTTTGATCTAAAGTAAGTCCAGTTCTAGCCAAAAAATCTTTAGCATCAATGATTCTAAATCTTACATCCACCGCGCTAGACTCTTTGTCCTTATATTCAACTTCAGCTTCAGCAAGAGCAGACTTACACTCCAAACACCAATGGACTGGTTTATGGCCATAGATCAAATGACCATTTTTTACTATGGTTGCAAAAGCCCGGATTTGTTCTGCTTCATAATTCCGATCAAGTGTAAGGTATGGTTTTTCCCATTCACCTAATATTCCGAGGCGGATGAAATCATCACGCTGTTCAGAAACTTGCTGTAAGGCATAATTCCTGCAGGCTTCTCGATACTGAACAGCATCAAGTTTAGATCCCATTTTTCCCTTTCTTTTCTCAACCTGATGCTCAATTGGCAACCCATGACAGTCCCAGCCTGGCAAGTATGGTGCATCAAATCCTGAAAGTGTTTTGGATTTGATGACAATATCTTTTAAAACTTTATTGACCGCATGACCAATGTGGATCTTACCATTGGCATAAGGCGGTCCATCAAGGAGTAAAAATTTCTCCTTGCCTGCTTGCTGTTTCCTGATTTTTAGATAGAGATTGTTCTCGTTCCACCGCTCAAGCAACGAAGGTTCTCGGTTGGGTAAACTAGCCTTCATTGCAAAGCCAGTATCGGGTAAATTCAGTGTCTCTTTGTAATCTGTCATTCGAGTTGCAGCATTATTTTGGAACCATTATAAAGGTTCAGAATTAGTTTTAACACGTATGTCCTTAGCTCTAATGCCGAGACAAAAAAGTGTAACAAGATAAACCAAAATAGCTGATGGTATCAATCTCATTAAATTGGTTACCCTTCCAAGTAAATTTTGATCAAGCCACACTTGGAGTTCTGGATTATAAAACACAAGCATAAAGGCCATAACCACACTAGCTAAAATCACCCGTATAAGAAAACCAACTTCATCCCGCCCGATCTTGATTTGTTTTTCACGACTCAAACCTCTAAATAAAAGGACGGCATTGATCAAAGTTGAAAAAGTAAAAGCCAGAGACAAGCCTATATGTGGATAAGGACTATTGATAAAAACTAAAGTTGTAACAAATAAAATTGACAATGAGGCATTTGTAGCCATTGCAATAAGACCAAATTTAACTGGAGTTCTGGTATTTTGTTTGGCGTAGTAAGCTGAAGCAAGGATCAATACCAATGACAAGCCAATCAATCCAAAAGCATAAGCCATCAAACTGTATTGGGTCATATGAAGATCATGGATGTTAAAGTTGCCGCCCAAGAAGATGGTAGCAATCAATGGACCTGAAAGAATATATAGCCCGGTTGCTGCAGGAACTGAAACCAATAGTGAGATCCGAATGCCCCACTCAACTATCGACTTAAATTGAGCTTGTTCATGAACCGCGCTTTTTGTTGAAAGGTTTGGTAAAACTACCGTTGAAAGCGCCACCCCAAAAACACCAACTGGAAATTCCAGTAAACGATCTGAGTAATAAATCCAACTGATACTTCCTGCTGTTAAAAAGGAAGCAATCAAAGTATTAAAAAGCAGATTCACCTGTGCAGCTGAACTGCCAATAATTGAGGGAATCATCAGTTTAATTATTTTTCTTACGCCCGAGTCTTTCCATCCCCATTTTGGTTTGGGCAATTGACCAATCCGTTGAACAAATGGCAACAAAAAAAGCAACTGCAAAAACCCAGCTACAAACACGGCCATTGCCAAAACTAAACCAGGATTGGATGCTGATGGAGCAATCCAACCGGAAGCAATGATTAAAACGATGTTCAGAATGACAGGAGCAAAAGCCGTGGCCCAAAACTGTTTATTGGTATTCAGTATTGCCCCTGCAAAAGCTGTCAGCGAGATAAACAAAAGGTAAGGAAAAGTAAATCTAAGCATTCCAACCGATAAATCGTAACGATTTCCCATGCTATTGGTTTGTTCACCGAAAAAGCCAGGAGCAAAGATAAGAATGATGACAGGCGCAGCAATAATCCCAATGAGAGTGATAATGAATAAGATCAAACCAAGTGTGCCTGATGTACGATCAATCAGTTCTTGTACTTCCGCTTCATCCTGATTTTCTTTGTAATCAGAAAGCACCGGAATAAACGCTCTTGAAAATGCACCTTCAGCAAAAAACCGACGAAATGAATTGGGTATTTTAAATGCAACAAAAAAGGCGTCCATAATCGGGAAAGCCCCAAAAAGACGAGCAAAAAATATATCACGAACCAATCCTAAGACCCTAGATAACAGTGTCATCATTCCCACAACCCCCGTTGAATGGAACATAGTCTTTGTCTCGTTAATATCGCTTGATTGCTGCATAAAAATTACTATTAACCATAGTTAGTGTTGACAACTAAATCACTTAAATGTTGATTTACTATTGACAACGGGTCCTAAAATATAAAAAATACACCGCCTTTTAAATAATCAGAAAATCATTGACAATAACATTATGGCAAACAATAGCTCGGCACGGAAAAGAGTTCGACAAAATGAGAAGCATAGACAAAGTAATGTTACTCATAAAAGCAGGATGCGTACTGCTGTCAAGAAAGTTATCAAGGCGACTGATGCTGGCGATGCCACAGAGGCTACAGCGCTTTATTCAAAAGCCCAGCCACTAATAGATTCCCTTGCAACAAAGGGACTAATCCACAAAAACAAAGCTGCTAATCTTAAAAGCAAACTCAACAAAAAAATAAAAGCTATCGTTTAATCTTTATTAGCCTGAAGGCTCAATATTGGCATTGAGTCGAAAAAGATTTTTTGGATCATATTTTTGTTTTATTCTGGAAAGACGTTTGTAGTTTCCTTGGTAGTTGGCACTAACATGGGACTGTCCTTCATCCATTAGTTCGTTTACATAAAAGCTGTCTGCCATATATGAATCAAGTGAATTCCAGTAATCGCGCCCCCATTTAACATATCTTTCAGACAAGTCTGGATTGGGCCAACTACCGCCAACTTCAAAATCCCATTTTGCATCACGATGTGGCCATGCCGTTGCATCCTTAGCGATTCGCTCAATGGCACCACCAAATCGGACAATCCGCATAACGGTAAAGCGGCTGGGAGCGTGCTGAAATTGCTCAATAAAAGGGTCGACCATATCAGGATCAAAGTCGTTCATGTGCCTACCTTTTATGTAATAGTTTCGACCATGCTCGTTGTGGGCGTCTCCCATACTTTGCAATTCAACAAAATTCCTCATACCTATAGCTTCAAAACTGGGTTTGCCGAACTTGCGTATCGGCTCGATTATACGCTCAGCTTCCTTCAATGATCCCGTATACCCTAGGCCAAAAAATAATCCCACGGAATCCCCGTTTTCCTGAATCGCTGCACTCAATCCAAAATGTAATTCGTCTGGCATTTCCCTCGAAAAATC
>Ga0209034_10001041_pt1 | contig 13759 bp, 12 predicted proteins | sample MarorgKNORR_S2LV_2_FD_188219 | JGI IMG/M metagenome (GOLD analysis project Ga0209034, IMG submission 188219) | Marine microbial communities from the Southern Atlantic Ocean, analyzing organic carbon cycling - 250m_A/KNORR_S2/LV (SPAdes) (version 2) | ecosystem: Environmental > Aquatic > Marine...
CGAACCATTGAAAATTGCTCCGCCTCCGGATGGTATCTCAACTCACGACAAGTTGCAGATCTTAACGAAGTCTTCCCCACCTGACTCTTTTCATAAGAAGGATCACGTCTTCTGATTTGACATATTCAATCATTGATTATAGTTTGTAAGCGTTCGTTCACTTACTTAAATTGGCGGTGTTGTCTTGGTACGTCAAACTACTACCATACGCAAACAACAGATTATAGAGGCCGCTCGAAGGTTGATTACCGATAAAGGAATGGAAGCGGTAACCATCGATGCAATAGCTGAAACTGTGGGTTTTAGCGAAGCAGCCATCTACCGTCATTTCTCCAGCAAACAACAGATTCTTCACCAATTAATAAGCGACTTAGAACATGACTTGTTGGCATGCGTCGCATCGGCACAAACCACAGAGCCCAATGCTCTACGAGTCCTAGAATGTATCTTGGAAGCCCACCTAGCCGACGTCGAGGGCTCGAGGGGCGTATCTTTCATCGTTGTAGCAGGCGCTATGAGCTTTGAAGGCATCGGTTTGTCACACCGGATACGTGAAATGCTCGACCGATACATAGAATCAATAAAGGAAGTGATGCGTCGAGGAGTTGGAGAAGGAGAATTTCATAAAAACCTTAATGTCGACGCCGCTGCTTTCACTTTTCTGGGCATGATACAAAGCACTGCCACAATATGGGCCCTTAATGACTATAGTTGGTCTCTTGATCAATGGCGGAATCAAATTTTAGAGATTTATAAGAAAGGCGTGACGGCATCTCAACAGGTACCGTCATAAAATGGGAACCTCGGAGCAGGAGAAGCAAATGGATGCCGATAAAATATACGGAACCGATCCAATCATATCCGTAAATTCATTGTGGAAAGTATTTGGTAAAAACCCTCTAGTTGCTCTTGAAGAGCCTTACATTAGCCAAACGCGTTCTGACATACAAGAAGAATTAAACTTAGTAGTGGCTCTTCGAGATGTATCTTTCGAGGTATATCCTGGAGAAACTTTTGTTGTTATGGGTTTATCTGGAAGTGGTAAATCTACATTAGTGCGTTGCTTGATTGGATTGAATGATGTTACATCAGGCGAGATCAGTGTAGACGGCGAAAATCTAACAGAGTTCGACGATCGAGATCTCCGAGAATTTAGACGATCTAAAATGGCAATGGTTTTCCAAAATTTTGGCTTATTGCCACACAAGAATGTATTAGATAACGCCGCATATGGATTAGAAGTCAAAGGAATCAATAAAAACGATCGTTATTCAAAAGCTCGAGAAATGCTTAATAAGGTCGGGTTATCTGGATGGGAAAACGCTAATCAGAGTGAACTGAGCGGAGGCATGCAACAAAGAGTCGGACTGGCGCGAGCTCTTGCGGTAGATCCTGATATCTTACTGATGGACGAGCCATTTAGTGGCTTAGACCCATTAATACGCCGCCAAATGCGTGAAGAACTTTCTCTTTTGCAAACTGAAATCCAAAAGACCATCATCTTCATTACGCATGATCTTGATGAGGCAATCACTATTGGTGATCGAATCGCCATCATGCGCGATGGAGAAATCATTCAGATTGGAACGCCAAAAGAAATTATTACTCAACCAGCAGATGACTTTGTTAAAGAATTTACTCAAGGTATCTCTAAAACCAAAGTCATAGACATTGAACATGTAGTCTCTGATCCTGATGTCGTCTTCTCTTCAAATGATTCACATGAGACAGTCCGAGCGAAAATGGACCGTGCAAATACTGATTACGCCATCGGAATCGATCCAGAAGCACAATATCTTGGAATCCTTAGCAGAGATCAGTTAGATGCTACCTTAGATAGCACAATAACCATTGATAGTCTTATAGATTCAAGTGTACTTTCCGTCCTCCCTGATACTACGTTGGACGAGGCTTTAAATTTTCTTAGTGACCAAAATTTACCAATTCCAGTAGTTGATGAAAAGAACTCTTTTATCGGCGTCGCTACGCAACCGGACTTATTAAAAGTTGTTGCCAGTGATTCTCAGCAAACTGGGAGCTTATCCTGGGCTGTATTTTATCGACCATCTAACCCAAAATCATAACAACACCATGAAATTTATTCAAAAATTCCATAGTCTTATATTTCTAGGGTCCGCTATATGCGGAGCTCTAATCGCGTCCGTAGTCATACATTCAATAATTGGAGATGATGACCTTCAATATCCTACGAACTTTGGACCAGAGATATCTGGAGTCATAGATGATTCCATAGACTGGCTCGTCATTAACGGAGAATGGTTTTTTGATGGAATAAATGACAATTTAAAAATCGTCTTAGACAATATTCGTGAGTTTTTAATTTGGATCCCTTGGCCCGTAATGATATCTCTCATATTCATAATGGGCTGGCGATTGGGGTCCTTACGGATCGGAATTATCTCTGCTTTTGGTATGGTTCTAATAGGCCTTGTTAATCTATGGGAACCCGCGATGGTTACTATAGCTATCATGACTGTCTCGGTTTCTATAGCCGTCATATTAGGAATCCCAATCGGGATATTCATGGCTCGCAGTAACCTAGTAGAGGCTATTTTGCGACCCGTATTAGATGCTATGCAAACTATGCCGAGCTTCGTATATTTGGTTCCTGGGATAATGCTTTTTGGGTTGGGCAATGTGGCTGCAGTCTTAGCTACCGTACTCTATTCAATTCCACCATGTATCCGGCTTACTAATCTTGGCATTCGACAAGTTAATCCCTCGGTAGTTGAGGCCGGTGAATCCTTTGGGTCAACTACCTTTCAATTGCTTTCTAAAGTTCAATTACCGATGGCTGTTCCAACCATAATGGCTGGCATCAACCAAACAATTATGATGGCGCTAGCTATGTCAACTATTGCAGCTATGGTCGGTGCTGGCGGACTAGGCATTGAAGTACTTCGTTCTATGGGGCAATTACAGGAAGGGCAAGCTTTTATTGCAGGTTCCGCCATCGTAATTATGGCTATTATCATCGATCGCATTACTCAAAGTGTCGTAATGCCTCGGTCCGAATAATATGCTTTAACGCTTAGCTCTTTAAGCTATTATCCAAAGATTAATCAATTGAGGCCGTTTTATGAGATTAGAAGGTAAAGTTGCTTTGATTTCTGGTGCTGCCAATGGAATGGGAGCTGATGAAGCCAGATTGTTTGCAACAGAAGGCGCACATGTTGTGATAGGAGACATCCTCGAAGATCAAGGTAAAAAGCTAGAGGCTGAAATAGACGAATCTGGTGGCCAAGCCCTATTTGTACGTTTAGATGTGACAGTCGAAGCTGACTGGGTCTCAGCAATAGAAACTGCCGTTTCTAAGTTTGGTAAATTAGATATACTCGTCAATAATGCGGGAGTAAGCAGTAGAAGCGTTGACGACCCCAATAGCTTAGAAAATTGGGATCGAATCATGAATATCAACTCGACCGGGGTATTTCTAGGGACAAAACATGCTGTACCGCAGATGCAAACCACCGGTGGTGGTTCCATAGTCAACATGTCGTCGATAATGGGGTTGGTTGGTGGTGAGAGCGGGCACCCAGCATACAACGCTTCCAAAGGCTCCGTTAGATTATTAACTAAAGCGACTGCTGTAAGATACGGGAAAGATGGTATCAGGGCGAACTCAGTACATCCGGGATATATGCCACCAATGCTTTCCAACATACCCGATGAAGAAGTTCGTAGAAACCGGCAAAATCTCATAGATGCGACTCCGCTTAAACGAGAGGGTGAACGAATGGAAGTCGCGAAAGCGGTCTTGTTCTTAGCTTCTGACGATGCTTCCTTCATCACCGGTGCCGAACTAGCAGTAGATGGCGGATTCACAGCAAAGTAACCCTTCCTCAATTATCAACTAGTTAGCAGATCGATTGAGCTAAAAAGGAAACAATATGCGATTGCAAGGAAAAGTAGCTTTGATCACAGGTGCCGCTCGCGGGCAAGGCGCTGCGGAGGCAAGGTTATTCGCTCAAGAAGGAGCCAAGGTCGTATTAGCTGATGTTACCGATCAAGAAGGAATAGCAGTAGCCACGGAGATTGCTGAGGAAGGGGCAGATGCGATCTACGTCCATCTGGACGTAACCAACGAAGCTGAGTGGGAAGCCGCAATTATAGAGACTGTGTCTAAATTTGGGAAGCTGGACATCTTAGTGAATAACGCTGGTATCTGGCGACGTGGCCACGTTACAGAAACTTCTTCTGAACAATGGGACAGCATCCTAGACGTCAACTCTAAGGGAGTGTTCCTTGGTACTAAAGCAGCTATCCCTGAGATGAGAAAAGCCGGTGGAGGCTCGATAGTAAATATATCTTCAACTGCAGGTCTTGTTGGAAGCAGAACAAGCGCTGCGTATTCTGCTTCTAAAGGGGCTGTCCGAATCTTCAGTAAATCGACAGCCATTCAATACGCTTCAGAAGGTATACGGGCAAATTCTATCCATCCGGGGCCCATAGACACCGATATGGGAGACCAAGTTTGGCCTGATGCTACCAGCCGTGAAGCATCAATATCACGAACTGCTTTAGCAAGGATTGGCACCGCAAAGGACATCGCATACGGGGCATTATATCTAGCCTCAGATGAGGCTTCTTTTGTAACCGGATCGGAATTGGTTATCGACGGTGGGGTTACAGCGCAATAATACAACCTAAATCTAATTAAAACGCATAATCATATAGACCTTAATCCTGGCGATTCTTTCCATAAGATACTAATAATATTATTTACCTATCTCTTCTAGAAAATCTAGAATAATCGAATTCACCTTATTTGCTCCAAGTACAGGCATCATGTGCCGATGCCCTTCAAGGATTTCCAATCTAGAGTCCAACAGTGACTCTGTAATTCGCCTAGCCATATTGGGTGTAGATCCACTATCGTTCTCTCCAGTCATCACTAAAACTGGGCAGGATATATTAGATAATTGACCTACGGTACTCCTATCACTTCTTGCGAATACAGGATAAGCCTTTAATTTAGCCTCAAATACTCCATCCCGCATCCATCCAAAAATTTCTTCAATTGCCTCTAACTTGGTCTCCCTATCGAAATTAGTGAACCATCTATCGTTAGCTGATTCTATAAGATTATCAACTCCTCCTTTTAGCATTCCCTCAAGCCTTTTTTCGACTGCAGCAGTTTCTGATTCTGAACGGTCATATACTGTATTAAGAAGCATTAGACCTTTTAAATTATCGTGATATTGAACAGCATAAGCTTGGGATACCAATCCTCCCATTGAAAACCCTCCAAGCACAGGCTTTCCATACTTAGAAAGAAATTCGATCACCGTTTGTATTTGATTTATGAAATCCGTTAGACTTCTGTCGCCTTCCGGATCCCAAGAACCTCCATGCCCTAACATATCCAAACAACAGACTCTATAGGATGATGAAATCGCTGAGATTTGTGATTCCCACATGCGAGAATCCATAAATACACCATGGACTAGAACCACTAAAGGACCGTCCCCTGTTATAGATATCCTGGTTCCATCAATCATAGTATGTTCAGTTTTCATTAAATTGCTTTTATATCAGGCATAATCTTTTTCAAACCCATAGGTATATTCCTTGTAACTTCATCTGTCGAAGTTCTAAGTCTCCCTACTGTAACCATATTTATACTCACACTGTTAAATCCTAGATTCGTTAACGTTTGTACCTTTTTTAAACAATCAAGTCGAGTCCCGACAATAGTAAGTTTGTTACTGATTTCTCCTAAAAATAACTTATATGGATTTATCCCAACCTAAAGTAATGAACAGAAAATCAACGGCTAATTGCTAGCCGGTTTTAAAACCGAAGTGTTCTCAATTTTATTAATCCCAATACATAAACCCCATCAATATATTCGGAGTACAACATGCAGAAAAGACTTCTAGAAGGGAAAATAGCAATCGTTACCGGGGCAGCCAGCCCTCGTGGTCTTGGTAGAGCTATGACTGAAGCACTAGTCCGAGCCGGAGCTAAAGTATCCATGATGGATATCAACAAGCAATGGCTAGACGAGAGCTCTAATTACATGCGCGAGATCGCCGGTGATGAATGCGTAATGACACAAGTAGTGGATGTGTCGTCCATCGAAGAAGCCGAGCGTTCGGTAGCGCAGACCATCGAGGAAATGGGCGGTGTCCACATTCTAATCAACAACGCTGGTGTTGCACCTCCCAAAATGCTAATCGGCGGTGAGACTGATAATAGATTCTGGGAGGTGCCCGCAGAAGAATGGGATCGGGTGGTTGGAGTAAATAGCAACGGTCCCTTTTATATGGCTCGATCCGTTGTTCCTCACATGCTTGCGCAAGAATGGGGGCGCATCATAGGTGTAACTACTAGTATGAATACCATGTATCGAGCAGGTGGCACGCCTTATGGTCCATCCAAAGCAGCCCACGAAGCCCTAATGGCCATGGCTTCTCGGGAACTAGAAGGCACAGGGGTCACCGTCAACGTTCTAGTACCTGGCGGAATGACCAGCACTGATCTTATACCAAACGATACCAGACATTTACGTGAGAACATGATTGAACCCGATGTGATGCAGAAACCAGTGGTATGGCTAGCTTCAGAGGAATCTTCAGGTATAAACGGCCAACGGTTTATCGGATACTACTGGGACGAAAATCTTCCTCTGGAAGAACGTCTGACCAAAGCTGGAGCACCCATAGCCTGGCCTCAGCTAGGCGCCCAAGCTATAAGACTGAACCAATAATCTTCCAGTGACATCGTTAGTGATTTGGCACCACAACACATGTCCGGAGATTAAGCTAAAACTATATTCAAAACAAAAAAAGGCCCCTCTATGAATAGAGGGGCCTTTCTATTACCGTTTAGCTATTATTACTCTTTAGCTAGAGCCGCTTCTACATCTGCAGCGACTTCATCTGGAACCCAGTCTTTCCAAGCGTCATTGTTTTGTAGATACCAAACGCCTGTCGCACTGTAGATCTCTTCAGATGATTTGCCATCATTGGTAAGGCTTTCGCTGTTATCGCCATACCAACCTTCCGCTGCTAGCTGATTCCCTGCACTCCAGTCCCAGTTCTGGAAGAACGCAATTAACTCTGGAGCATCGTTAACCAACTCAGTGTTCATGGCAATCATAATTTCCGCTGCAGGGAACGAGCATCCATGTATCGGGGAATTATCTGCACATGTTGACGGATCTGGCTGTTCCAAATCAACATATTGACCCGTTAACTGGTGGGCCAACGCAGTCGGTCCCCAATAGTAGAAAAGGATCGGATCCTCTTTGGCAAATGCCGCTTCGATCGCAGCAGCCAAAGCACCGGCTGTACCAGGATCGCGGACTACTACGTGGTCTTCAAGCCCCATCCCGACTATTTGGCCAGGTCCGGTCTCGTCGCCATCTTGCATGGTTCGACAACCCCAACCAGCTATACAACCGAGCAGAACAACCTTTCCACCTTCTTGTTCAAACAATGATTTGAACGTATCGTCTTTCAAGTCTTCGACAGAATCTAGTTCTGGATTCGCATCTTGCATATATTTAGGGATTAGGAAAGAACTTTGCCAGTTATCTTCCAAGCTTTTACCGACCGGTAAAACTTCACCGGCTTTTACAGCTTCGTTCCAAGCTGTGTCTTGGTTCGGGAGCCAGATCTCCATCGTTAGGTCGATATCACCTTTACGAAGGCCTTGGAACAAAGGTAATGTCGCACCTTCAATCTGGCTTGTTGGATAACCATAACCATGCTCCACTATGTAACGGGCAACCCCATTCTGGATTAATGCACTATCCCAGTTCAGTCCACCAAATACGATCTCTCGTTTTTCTTTAGTAGGAGCAACTTCGACGATTTTCTCGACAACTTTCTCTACTTCTACTTCTTTGACTACTTCTACTATCTTCTCTACTGGAACTTCTTTGGTAACTTCTTTAATTACCTCTAAGGTCTCAATCTTGGTATCGCCACATGCGGCAGCAATCACCGAGAACATCAAGACCAAAAGCACCAGCATCCCAGCTTTGGCATGCTTTCTTATCAGCATCTTTTGTACATCTCCTTCCGTGTATGACCTTTTCCTATTGTCAAATTTAACCCTATCGCACATCAGTTAGGTCGTCAAATCGGGATACTCTGTAGATTTGGCATTATGTTCAAGCCCGAACATTGCGTTTCATGCCTAAAGCAGGCAAAACAGCGACCAGCGAAATTAATGACGCTACTAAGAAGAACCATTGAAAAAGCTCTAACCCAGCCGCATTGGCGTTGGCCGAGTACTCCGCTAAACGTAGCTCAACCATGTCACTCGCCTCTCCCGTTAGTGGCAATGGAACTTCCAGTCCCGCTGTAAGCACATGGAAATATTCGACTCCCCAGACAGATAGCGCTCCCACTCCCAGTGTCATACCCAACATCCGAGACACCACCACTAACGAAGCAGCCGTTCCTCGATAGTCCTCGCGAGCAGCACCAAGAGCATGAACCGTGATTGGAACAATAACCAGGCCAAAGCCTAATCCAGCTGTAAGCAGATGAACCGTTAACGCCGGATCTCTCACCCCCAATTCCCAACTACTGGCTAAGAATAAGCCCAAAGCTACCAAACTCAATCCAAGAACAGTTAATGGGCTTGAACCAATCCGATTCACCAGCAATCCTCCAACAACAGCCCCTACTGGGATTGCGCACGTCAGCCGCAGCAGCCAGAGTGCTCCAGTAAAAGGAGATTTACCCATAACGGTATTGGCCATCAGCGGCACTGTGACCATAGCGATAATCAGCGCCACGCCGACCAGCACTTGGGTTAAATTAGAGGTCAAGAACGCCCAAGAACGAAACAGTGCCGGAGTCAATAATGGCTGGTACGCCCTTATTTCCACCAACACCAACAGACCGGCTAAACCAACTCCCACAGCGATTAACAAGAACGGATAAAGCGAGTCAAATGTGAAAAGATTGGTGCGAGAAAGTCCTATCGTAATTAACACCAATGCGGTAACCAGAACCGCACCCCCCATATAATCCACTTTAGCCGACATGTCGCGTCGACTTGGCAACCAAAACAACGCCGCAAATATCACCGCACTCTGGGGAACGTTTAACCAGAATATCCAACGCCAATTCAAAACCTCAACGATGGCGCCTCCATAAATTGGTCCAAGCATGGAACCAGCCTCGGCCGAAGCCCCAACTATGCCCAACGCAAGTCCCCGTTGCCCTTTGGAAACCAGAGTAGTGGCTAAAGCCATACCGATGGGGATGCTCGCCCCACCACCTATAGCTTGTATGACCCTTCCGCAGACCATCCACTCTAAATTAGACGAGATCGCCACCAGACTCGTCCCGATACAAAACACTATCAAAGATGCTTGATAAACGCGTGGATAACCATACACATCGCCCAATCGACCAATCAAAGGAATGGCTGCGGTGTAACCTATCAAGTAGGCCGTTATGATCCATGAAGCTCGGTCTAATTCTGTTATTGGAATTTTTAGGTCCAGCATCACACTGGGCAGGACCGTTACGACCACTGTCTGATCCAAGGCCGTGATAAATGCTCCAATGCCTATGATCGCCAAGATATAGGGTGTTGGCAAAGCACGGTCTTTCGTCAGCAAATCCCTAGGCATAACCCTGTTCTTAACGTAAATTGCCGGGGGCCTCAATCACCACCGGCTGGTTGATATCTTTAAGGGTTAACTCACGGAGGGTATTAACTGCATCATTAGGAACGACCCGACCAATAATGTGCACCTGCTGTAGCAGACCTTGCTTCTGGTCCAACCACAACTCTAATTTCACCGGGAGCCCCGGCTCCGATCCCGGTACCAATTCTGCAAGGTCTTCCGAAGCTATTTCGCCACTAATTTGCAAGATATCAACGCCGTTTACTCGCTCTTCACCCATTACTTGTGGTTTTTTAACCGCATCTACGATATCCGCTAGCGTTTGGCCCAAATCTGAAAGGTCAAATGGCAAACTATCCGGTGATATCAGGTTCCATCGGCCCGTAAATAGGTCTGTCATGTAGGCAGTTTCATCGATGGTGATGATGCTGATTTCAAGGTATGATCTAAGAAATTCAGCTTCGGCCTCAACTGTAACGCTAAAACGGCCCGGAATTGAAACCTCCCCTGATACTTTCGTCATCAACACCCCAGGCACTAATATAGTGTTGCCCTCTAGGTGTTTCAGGCTGAACGAAGCCGAATCCAAGGCCAACAGCTGGTTAACTGCCAGCTGCATTGTCGATTCGGGGTGAATGTCTAAGAACTTATCAGAAGGTTCTGGCGCAGCATCTGAACTACAGGCAATTATTAAACCTAAGAGTAAAAATACTGTTCCAGTTATTTTTACTCTTAGTTCCACGACCAAACAGCCTGAACTCCCGCACCCAAATCACGTGGACTTTCGTTCCCTTCAACATCCAACACATAGATGCGGTGACCACTGGGTGTTCGCCCGTTGTTACGCAGTGCTACCCTGCCCTTGGTACCGGCCACGACCAGCGATTTACCATCTGGGGACCATGGCGAATGAGAATAGGCATACTGATCAAAAAAACTAAGCATGATCTGAGTTTCAGATGATGGATTAAAGCTAAATACCTTCTTTTGGTCGGAGCCATCACTCAATGAAACTACCCACTCGAGTTCCTGTTCTTCGGCATTTACCGCCACCCAGGCCAATTTATCTCCTGAGGGAGACCAAAAAAATGAAGATATATCACCGACGTTATTATCGATGGTCAATGGCATAATCGAGCCGCTTTCCACGGGCACCAGTATAAGCCGGTCAAACAATTGGCTTCTGGGATTAGACTGATCTGCCACTGCCAATTGTGTACCATCTGGTGACCACATAAAAGCAACGGTTGCTCCCACATCAATGATTTTTTTACCATGTTGCAGGTCGTTAATAGCTGAAACGTACAGTCCTAATGCATTATCAGATTCATCTACGTAAGCCAAAGTCTGGCCATCTGGTGAGATTGACAGAGCACGAAAGTTTCCCGGAGACCTAAACGATTCCCTGGAGCCTCCTTCTATTGGAGACTTCATCCAAATAATCTCTGGTCCGAGATGGATTGCCATTGATTGCGCGTCTGGTGACCACTGGTAATACAAGGGCGCTCCACGGTCAACAAGATTGGCTGAATGACCTGGTATTCCATCCCAGACAAACAACGATAAACCATCGGGCGTCGCTGCCAAAAATGAAAGTTGGTCTCCAATTGGTGCCCAATATATGTAGTGTGGTGCACCTTCCGCAATCAAACCTGCCAATTCATTTCTGTATACAATCTCATTATTACCAGTCAGTGCATCTAAAATTTGCACCGACACCTCAGGTCTATCCGGATTCAATACAACCTTTGAAGCTGCTAATTTAGTTCCATCAGCACACCAAGTCACCCAGGTATAGAACTCATTAATCTGTAACGGTTGTACCTGAACTCCACCTGTATGACTTAATTCCGGAATATCGCTGTGGGCGTGAAAACCACCGGTAAGTTGTAACAGGCCACTCCCATCCGGATCTACCGTAAATAGGTCACCTTTGGGACTTACGTAAGCAATGCGATTCACTTAGCTAACCTATCTCCCAGTTGTTATATTTGGCTACTGATGCATCTAAGTATTACTTGAGTCTTTACCTAAGAAAGATGTAACTATAAATCTCAGCGATCTAAATAACTCTAATATTTTCATCAATGCCAGAAATATTTATAACTAGTTTGTTCCCAAATCGTGATGAAATCAGAATACCACTAGCAATTATTACGCTGTGGTTAATCCTTTAATCTAAGTGGATAACTTTATCTCATATAATTCTATAGGCTGGATAAATATATTCACCTGATAAACGAATCAAAATATGCCCACAAAGATCTAAATCTATCTCTGTTTCCAATACAAGATATCAACCTAATTTTAAAATCTCTCCATGTTAAAATATATTTAGTCAACAAATAACCAAACGTGATTATGCTTAGTTATCAACCAATCAACATGGTTATTACTCTTACTGATTATTAGTTAAATACATCCAATGATTGATACTGTTAGATTAAATATTAACGCTGGATCTGGTGGAAATGGCTGTAGTAGTTTCCTTCGTGAGAAATACAGACCTAAAGGCGGACCAAATGGTGGTGACGGTGGTGACGGTGGAAGTGCCTATATAGTTGGTGATCCTTCAATCAATACTCTTCTGCATATTAAATTTAACAGTACTATTTATGTAGTACACGGTGGTCATGGTGGCGGTAAAAATAAACGGGGCGCAAATGGTGATGATAAGAAAATAGCTGTGCCGATGGGAACAGTGATATATCGGATGTATCCTAACGGTGAAAAAGAATTTGTTGATGATATTACAACTGAAAACCCAAGATTAATCGCCGTGGGTGGTAGAGGTGGTTGGGGAAATTCTAGATTCGCAACTGCAACTAATCAACAGCCCGTACTAGCTCAACGGGGTGAAAAGGGTGAAAAAGTCGTCCTTTATCTTGAGCTGAAGCTTTTAGCTGATGTTGGTTTATTAGCTAAACCAAATGCGGGTAAGTCGACTTTGATTTCCATGTGTTCTGCTGCGAAAGCTAAAGTGGCTGATTATCCATTTACTACGGTAGAACCTGTGTTAGGGGTGGTTAAAGTCGGACGTAATGATTTTACAATGATGGAAGTTCCAGGTCTTTTGGAGGGAGCTCATGATGGGGTTGGATTGGGTCATGAGTTTTTGCGCCACGCAGAACGAGCAAGACTTTACGTCCACATGTTAGATGGAATGTCTGAAGATCCGGTTGATGATTATCTGATGATCAATCAAGAGCTAGAGCAGTTCAATCCAGACATGGCCGCTAAGAAACAACTAGTGGTGGTTAATAAGTTAGATGTAACAGAAGTTCGAGAAGCTCAAGAGAGCTTAACCTTACGCCTTAATGAGGCTATTGGCGATATAGCGTCCAACGTTCATTTCATTTCCGCTGCTACTGGTGAGGGCGTAGATAAGCTGATGGGCAATATCATCGGTGCTTTGGCCGAACTACCTAAAGATGAGCCTGACGAAAAACCAGATTTGGAGCCCATGCGATTTCGCCCCCAACGTTCTTCTGCAAAAGAATCGGTCTGGCGAGATTCACGGGGTGTCTATGTGGTCGAATCGGAAGCAATGGAACGGCTCACCGCTTTTGCGGATATGAAAGATCAGCGAGTGTTGCTGCAGTTATGGCGAGAGATGCGTCGATCCGGTCTGGCGAATAACCTAATTGACGCAGGCATTGAAGCCGGAGATACCATTAGGTTTGGACAAGTTGAATTAACTTGGTTCTGAGTACTTTCTAACCATGAATATCGGCATTCTTGGTGGAACCTTCGACCCAATCCATATTGGGCATCTGGGGATTTCTGAAGCTGCCAAAAGCTACGCCAATCTAGAGAAAGTACTTTTTATCCCAGCAGGGAATCCCAGACTCAAGCAGGGCGAACCCTTAGCGTCTGTTGAACACCGGCTGGAGATGGTTCGTCTGGCGGTAGAGGGCATTTCGGATTTCGAAGTATGCGACATAGAAATCCATAGAACCGGTCCTACCTACTCTGTTGATACACTGGTTGAATTGTCAGCTAATCTGAAGCCCACTGACAATTTGTTCTTTATTCTGGGAGTGGACGTTCTGGGTCAATTGCATCACTGGAAAGACCCAGAACGAGTATTAGCCCTCTGTCAGATGCTGGTACTGGGTCGACCTAGTGAACATGCTTTTG
>Ga0209034_10001043_pt1 | contig 13755 bp, 13 predicted proteins | sample MarorgKNORR_S2LV_2_FD_188219 | JGI IMG/M metagenome (GOLD analysis project Ga0209034, IMG submission 188219) | Marine microbial communities from the Southern Atlantic Ocean, analyzing organic carbon cycling - 250m_A/KNORR_S2/LV (SPAdes) (version 2) | ecosystem: Environmental > Aquatic > Marine...
GGAACATTATTTTTTAGGATCTTACGTATAGTTTCAATTGCGTATAAACAGGGTTCAGGATCACCAGGACCATTTGATAAAAAAACACCATCTGGCTTTAAATCCATTATATCTTGAGCAGTGGTTATAGCTGGAACCACAATGACCTCACAATTTGAATCAGCAAGTAGATTTAGAATATTAGTTTTAACACCAAAATCCATTGCAACAACCTTGTATTTAGATGCATCAGTTTTTCTACCTTTTTGATTGAATAGATATGATTCCTTTACAGTAACTTCTTTTGCTAAGTCTAAGCCTGATAATCCTGTAAATGATTGTGCAAGATCGATACATTTATTAACATTTTTATAATCAGTACTTATACAACCCTTCATTGATCCATGTTTGCGTAAATGATTGGTTAGCTTTCTGGTGTCTATATCAGCAATTGCAATAACCTTTTCCTTGCGAAGAAAAGTTTGCAAATCAGTTTCATTTCTCCAGTTACTGGAAATTGGTGATGATTCTCTGATAACAAGTCCTGATAGGTATGTTTTCTTGCTTTCAAAATCTTCTAGATTAGTACCGGTGTTGCCAATGTGAGGGTATGTCAAGGTGACTATTTGTTTATAATAAGATGGATCCGTAAGGATTTCTTGATACCCAGTCATTGCTGTATTAAATACAACCTCACCAATAGAAGAACCGTCTGAACCAATTGAATTACCTTTAAATATTGTACCGTCTTCTAATGTGAGAACCGCTTGAGTCAATTTATAGTCCTATTTATTTAAAAAAAAGGAAGGAACCTTTAAGGCCCTTCCCTGTAATTCGTTTCGAACCCAAAACATATTAGGATCAAATTTTTCTTATGTCACGTTTTAATTTATATTTTTGATCTTACGACATAAATAAATGATTAAATTCCTAAGCGATTAAAAAAGCTTTTGACACTTTCTGACCATTTATTTTTATTGGGGCGATGTTCTTTTTTGCTTGAATTTATAGATTCTTCAAAAGACTTTAAAATATTCTTTTGTTCATTATTTAAGTTAACAGGTGTTTCAATTTGGATCGAACAAAATAAATCTCCAGTAGTTCGATCACGATAGGATTTTACGCCTTTACCTCTTAACCTAAATACTTTTCCAGATTGAGTTTCAGTTGGAATTGATAAATTTACTGCCCCATCTATTGTTGGAACTTCTATGGTTCCGCCTAAAGCTGCTTTAGAAAAACTTAATGGAACTTCACACATTAAGTGGCTTCCCTCTCGTTTAAAAATGGGGTGTTTTCTGAGTTTGATATCAACATATAGATCTCCTGAAGGTCCTCCTTTAATTCCTGCCTCACCTTCATTCGATAGACGGATTCGATCATCATGGTCTACACCAGGAGGGATTTTAATTGATATAGTTCGTTCTTTTTGGGTCCTGCCAGATCCTGAACAATCAAGGCATGGGTCTTTTATGGTTTCTCCTGTTCCACGACAGTCTGGGCAACCCTGTTGTAAAGTGAAAAAACCTTGTTGTACTCTCACTGACCCTCTTCCATCACATCTTTGACATGAACTTGCTGTTGTTCCTTTTTTTGCACCTGAACCGTCACAATTTGAGCAAGTGGCTAATGATGGGATATTAATCTTAATTGTTTCACCAAATACAGCTTGCTCAAGATCTAAATCTAATTCGTACCTTAAGTCAGATCCTCGTTGTGCACTATGTTGTCTTCTTTGTCCTCTTGAGTTACCAAAAATATCTCCAAACATATCGCCAAATATATCATTAAATGCATCACCCGAATTAAAGCCTCCACCCATTCCGCCTTGAGCATTTAATCCTTCATGACCAAATTGGTCATAAGCAGTCCTTTTTTGACCATTTGATAACACTTCATAAGCTTCTTTAGCTTCTTTAAATTTCTGTTCTGAACTCGTGTCTCCAGGGTTACGGTCTGGGTGATATTTCATAGCAAGCTTTCTGTAAGCTTTTTTTATCTCAGCGTCAGATGAGTTTTTTTGAACACCTAGTGTTTTGTAATAATCCTGTTTGCTCATAACTACCCTTTAAAATGACAAGATAGACACATTGTCTATCTTGTCTAGTATTGAATTTATAAAAATAATTTATTTAGTATCTTTATCTTCCTCTACTTCTTCGTATTCAGCGTCAACAACATTATCATCTTCTGATGAATCTGCATTGTCACTAGATTCATTATTGGCTTTACTTTGAGCTTCTTCAAATGCTTTTTGTGCTATGCCTACTGACGCTTCTGATAATGTTTTTACTTTCGCTTCAATAGTATCTTTTTCATCTCCCTTAAGAGCCTCTTTCAAATCACCCATTGCAGCTTCAACATTAGATCTTTCATCAGCTGTTACTTTTTCTCCTAATTCTTCGAGTGTTTTTTCAGTAGCATGAACCAATTGATCTCCTTGATTTTTGATATCGACAAGATCTCTAAATTTCTTATCCTCTTCTGCGTTTGACTCAGCATCAGAAATCATTTGTTCGACTTCTTCATCCGATAAACCACTTGATGCTTTAATGACAATTTTCTGTTCTTTTCCAGTTTCTTTATCTTTAGCAGAAACATTAATTATTCCATTGGCATCAATATCAAAGGCTACTTCTATTTGAGGCATGCCTCGAGGTTTGGATGGTATGTCAGTTAAATCAAATCTACCCAATGATTTATTATCTTGTGCTCTTTCCCTTTCACCCTGTAAAACATGAATAGTAACAGCGGTTTGATTGTCTTCTGCTGTTGAAAATATTTGTTCTGCTTTAGTCGGAATCGTTGTGTTCTTTTCTATTAGCTTTGTGGTAACAGCACCGAGTGTTTCAATACCTAATGAGAGTGGCGTAACATCTAGTAATAATACGTCTTTAACATCACCAGATAGGACGCCGCCTTGTATAGCAGCACCAATTGCAACTGCTTCATCTGGGTTAACATCCTTTCTTGGTTCAACACCAAAAAATGATTTAACCTCTTCTTGAACTTTTGGCATTCTTGTTTGTCCACCTACCAATATCACATCATCAACATCTCCAACACTAAGACCAGCATCTTTAAGGGCTGTCTTACAAGGCTCGATTGTTTGAACAATAAAATCTTCAACAAGAGACTCAAGTTTGGCTCTTGTTAATGTCATATTTAAATGTTTAGGCCCTGATGAGTCTGCTGATAAATAAGGAAGATTAATGTCTGTTTGTGCTTGATTTGATAGTTCAATCTTTGCTTTTTCAGCAGCTTCTTTTAAACGTTGAAGTGCTTGTGTGTCTTTAGTAACGTCCATGCCTGTTTGTTTTTTAAACTCATCAAGTAAGTGATCCATGATTCTAAGATCAAAGTCTTCACCACCAAGAAAAGTATCACCGTTTGTTGCAAGGACTTCAAATTGGTTTTCACCATCGACATCAGCTATTTCAATGATAGAAACATCAAATGTCCCACCACCCAAATCGTATACAGCAATTTTTCTATCGCCACGTTTTTTATCAAGGCCGTAGGCCAATGCTGCAGCAGTTGGTTCATTGATAATTCTCTTAACTTCTAACCCTGCAATTTTACCAGCGTCTTTAGTCGCTTGTCGTTGAGAGTCATCAAAATAAGCGGGTACTGTGATAACAGCTTCAGTAACTTCTTGCCCTAAATAGCTTTCAGCGGTTTCTTTCATTTTTCTTAACACTTCTGCAGATATAGCCGGTGGAGCTGTTTCTTTTCCATTTGCCAATACCCAGGCGTCGCCGTTTTTTGCTTTTTTTATTTTAAATGGAACTTTATCCATGTCTTTTGTTACAACTGAATCAGCAAATTTTCTTCCAATAAGACGTTTGATTGCATATAAAGTATTTTCAGGGTTGCTCACAGCTTGACGTTTTGCTGATTGACCAACAAGGGTTCTGTCTTCATCTTTTGAATACGCAACAATTGAAGGTGTTGTTCTATCTCCTTCAGAATTCTCAATTACTTTCGTTTGGTCACCATCCATAATGGCAACACATGAATTTGTTGTTCCTAAATCTATTCCTATTACTCTTCCCATGACTTTCTCCGTAAGGTGTTTGTTTAGATATATGAACGGTTAGATAATTTTCAAGTAATGAAAGTTATTTTTCTTTTTCAGAAGCAACTATTACTCTTGCTGGTCGTAATAACCTTTGATTTAAACGGTATCCCTTCTGTACAACTTGGACTATATATCCCTGTTCTACTTGATCAGTGTCTTGCATGCTTATCACTTCATGTAATTCAGGATCGTATTTCATATGTTCAGGATTTAGCGCCTCAATTGAAAATCTTTCTAACACACTTTGTAAAAGTTTAAACGTTGCGTTTTGACCCTCTATAAAAGTTTCAACTCCTTCTTTTGTTGATGTGTCCACCAGTACACCTAGTTCAAAGCTATCAAGAACGGGCAATATTTCTCGGAAGACTCTTTCTATTGAACTTTTATTGGTGTTTTCAATATCTTTAATGGTTCGTTTTCTTAAATTATCTATTTCAGCTTGAAGACGAAGAACCTTATCCCAATTCTCAGCAGCTTGTTTTTCTAGATCTTCAATATTAATTGAATCTTTAGATTCTATAGAAATTTCTTCAGTTTCTTTAATATCTGATATTTCATTTTCTTCTGATGCTTTTTTGTCGTTCATTTGATCACCTCTGAACTCAACATAAGGTCAAAATGTATTATTTCAATGACTGACTGAGTAATTTAGCAGTGACATCAACAATTGGAATCACCCTTTGGTACGCTATTCGAGTAGGGCCAATAACACCAAGAACGCCCACAGACCCTTCTTCATTGGTGTAAGGCGCGGTTATTAAAGTGCAATTATCAAATATTCTATAACCTGATTCTTGACCAATAAATATTTGAATATTAGTTGTTGATATGCTTTTGTCTAATAATTGAAGAAGTTGTTGTTTTTCATTAAATGCATTAAACAGTTCTTTTAACCGACTTATGTCTGAGAGTTCTTCGAAGTCAAGTAACTGATTTTTCCCTGTCACCACATACTCATCTTTATTTTGATCAGTAACTAGTTCATCAGCAATATTTATAATGTCGTTCATTAGAGAATTAGCAAGTGCTGAGGTTTCTTTTAATTGAGCTAGTAAATCATTCTTTATGTATTCAAAAGATCTGCCAACATAGTGTTGATTTAAATAGTTAGCTGAAATTTGAAGTTCATCCCTACTATAGTTTCTCTTCATTTGTAGTATCTTATTTTCAACTTCTGCATCATTAATCACCACAATAGCTAGGACCCTTTGCTCTGATAAAGGTATGAAGTCGATTTCTTTTAATGTGCTTTTATGTTTTTTTGGCACAGTAACAATGCCAGCTAGCTGAGTAATCGCTGACAATGTAGTGGATACATTGGTGGCTAGGTCTTTACTGCTTGATTTAGTTTGACTCACAGTGTCTTTTATTGAGGCAATTTCATTTCTATCAACTGGTTGAAGCTGTAATAATCGGTCAATAAAAAATCGATAGCCCTTAGGTGTAGGTATTCTTCCAGCAGATGTGTGCGGAGAAGCTATAAAACCAAGATCTTCAAGATCAGACATAACATTTCTAATAGTTGCAGGACTTAAATCAAATCGGTTATATGTTGATAACTTCTTAGAACCAATAGGAATACCTTTCTCAATATAGTTATCGATAATAGCGGATAAAACTTTTTTGGCCCTCTCTGATGGAGTCTTATTTTTAATTTCTTCGGTCATTAATAATTAAGTATCGTTTAAGCTAATATTGAATTTATCTGATATCATTTCCAAATATTTAAACAGAGTCAATATATTAGTTAATGACTAAACACAAAAAAATAGTTTTTTCTGGAAATATAAGGGATGAAAGCTCCTTTCTATCCATACAACCTTTAATTGATAAATATCATGAAAAAGGTATCCAAGCTGTTTTGGTTGATCCTTTAAATAATCAAGATACTGATACTAAAATGGAAAATGCTGAGCTAATAGTTTCAATTGGTGGTGATGGCACTATGCTGCAATCCGCTAAACTTGCCTATGAATATGACATACCCATTACTGGTATCAATAAAGGCAGATTAGGGTTTTTGACAGATATTAATCCTCAAGAAGCTGAAAACGTTCTTAATGAGATTATCACCGGTAACTACAAAACTGAAAGTCGAATGTTAATAGAAGCTTTTATTTCGACAAATACAACTAACAAATCAATTGGATATGCCTTTAATGACATTGTTATTAACCGAAAAGAAACGGGTCGAATGATTAGGGTTGAAACAACAATTGATAATTCTTTTATTAACACTCATGAAGGAGATGGCTTTATAGTTGCTACTCCAACAGGCTCCACTGCCTATTCTCTTAGTTGTGGTGGACCTATCTTAAAACCTGATGTTGAAGCATTACTATTAGTTCCTATTTGCCCTCATTCACTTAATGACAGGCCGATGGTCGTGTCCTCCTCATCTGAAATTACGCTGCGTTATGATAGTGAACAAAACGTAAGTGCAGGTATTGATTTAGATGGCGATACGGTTTCTGAATTGAAAATGGGTGATGATCTTGTAATAAAGAAAGCAGCTAAATCAATTTCTTTAATTCATCCAGAGAATTATGACTACTTTGATAATTTAAAATCCAAGCTTCTTTGGGGAAAAGATAAACGACATGAGTAATACAATTAAAGCACTAGTCATCTTCGTTGTTCTTTTAACAACTTCATGTGTATACAGGCCTGATTTACAACAAGGTAATCTTTTAAATATTGAGAACATTGATCGAATTCAAATCAATATGACAAAAAGCCAAATAAAATATTTACTGGGCGGACCAGTAATTGGAACCCCTTATGAAAAAGATCGTTGGGATTATATTTATCTATATCAACCGAGAATGGATACAGGGTCTAATGAAAACAGCCAACGCTATTGGTTAATTATCTATTTTGAGAATGACAAAGTTGTCAAAATTGAAAAAGACGTTGAAACAAACCCCAATTAGTAAAAAACTTTTATAATTTTTCTTTAAAGGCATTGACGATTAAGTCACTGACTGAATTAAGATTTTTCTTAAATGCAAACTCCAAAAGTGGATTATTCAGTTCATAGTCCATTTTAAAATCTAATTGGGTTGAACGATTGGCAATGTTTTTAAACAACCAGATTGCATGAAAAGTTTTAAACGGACCGTCCTGAAGATCCATAATGATGGTTTCATTTTTTTTAATTACGTTTTTTGTTATGAAAGAATTCTCAATTCCAAAAAAATCGAGTGTTAACTGAGCAATTATATAGTCATCTTGTAATTCTAAGATTTTTGATGATTTACAGAACGGAATAAAGTTTTGGTATTTATCAACATCAGATAATAAATAAAAGACCTCATTAATTGGCTTTTTTATAACAAATGATCGCTCGAAATGATTCAAAACTAAAATAAATTTATAGCATTGAAGAACACAATCAAGACACCTATCGGAGCAACAACTCCAGCTAGGATTCTCCATATATTATAAGCAATGGGTGATATATCATTGAGTTCAGATTGACTAGATGATTTGGTCATAAACCAACTAGCAAATATTGTAAATAACATGCCACTGATGGGTAACAAGATATTGCTTGATAAATAATCGAAATTATCAAATATAGTGCCTTTCCAAAAAGTAAAGTCTGCTAAATCATTAAAAGATAGAATTGTTAAGAATCCTAAAGACCATATGAGAAAACCGATAGTAATGGCTGAAAGTGTACGGGATAGGTTCAACTGTTCAATCATCCACGCCACTGATGGTTCCAGTAAACTGATAGCTGAAGTAATGGCTGCAAAGGTAAGCAGAATAAAAAACAAAGCTCCAAACGCAAGACCACCATTAATATCTGCAAAAGCTAATGGTAAAGTTAGAAATATTAATCCAGGGCCTTCAGTTGGTGTTAGATTATTATCGAAAACAATGGGAAAGATAACTAACCCTGCTAAGAGAGCTATTAAGGTATCACAAAATATAATAGTAACTGTGGTCCTAACTATGGATTCATTATTGGGTAAATAGGCGCCATACATAACGATACAACCCATGCCTAAACTCAGTGTAAAAAAAGCTTGCCCCATAGCTGCTAAAATACTGTCCCCAGTTATTTTACTAAAATCAGGTTTAAGTAGAAATTCAACGCCTCTTGCAAAGTCACCTTGAGTGACTGAATATATTAAAAGTATCAACAATATTATAAGTAAAGCTGGCATCATTAATTTAACTGCTTTCTCTAGACCATTTTTAATACCTTTAGCGATGATAATGACTGTTGAAATCATAAATAGAGTATGAAATATAGCTTGTGTTGTTATCGAACCAGTTAATTCATTAAAGATAAAATTAACTTGTTCAGAGTTCATTTCATTAAAAGCACCGCTAATTGATAAAACAAAATAGTGCATAGTCCATCCTGCAATGACGCTGTAGTAAGAGAGGATTAAGAAACCAGCAAGTAAACCTACAAAACCAACTATTTTCCATGATCCATTTCCAGTTTCTTCTTCACCGAGAAGCTTCATTGATGTAATAGGGTTTCTCCTCCCTCTTCTTCCTATAAGGATTTCAGAAACCATAATTGGAAAACCAATAATAAAAATACAAATAAGATAAATTAAAACAAAAGCACCGCCTCCATTGTCACCAGCGACATAAGGGAATTTCCATATATTTCCTAAACCTATAGCCGAGCCAGTAACAGCTAGAATAAATGTAATTCTTGAGGACCAGAGACCCTGTAGTGATGTTCGTTCATTATTAGAAATGTTATTACTCATTTACTTTAAAGCGTTATAGTCTTAAGGTTTTGTAAACTAAATTATTTAACTCCATATGGCAAATACAATTGTAGAGAATAAAAAAGCTTTGTTTGATTTTATTATTGAAGAACAAATTGAAGCTGGCATCTCACTAAAAGGATGGGAAGTTAAAAGCCTCAGGGATAACCGTGGGCATATCAAAGAAAGCTATGCAATTCTTAGAAACAGTGAAGTGTTTTTGATAGGCGCACATTTTTCACCATTACAGAACGCAAATTTAAGTGATGAAGAAGAAATAACTCGGTCCAGAAAACTATTACTTAATAAAAAAGAAATTTCTAAACTTACAGGGTTTATTCAACAAAAAGGATACACTTTGATACCAATATCTTTGTATTGGAAACACGGTAAGGTCAAGGTTAGACTAGGTTTAGCTAAAGGGAGAAAGAAAACTGATAAAAGGATGCTTATCAAAGAAAGAGATTGGAAAAGAGAACAAGAACGATTAGTGAAAAAACAAATGAGAGGTAACTAATCTTGCTCTTAGTTAACAAATTTATTATTTTTTACTAGTGCATTACTTAAAAATAACATCATTACTATTATTCCTAGCAAATGCTTCAGTGTATTCAATGGACATGTCGAGTTGTAATTTTGACGAGGATGAATTTGGAAAACGATATCCAAAAGCAATGCATCATATGAGTCACAGTAAATATGATCAACTAAAAGAAAAATTACCTACCCTTGCAATGTTGACCAATGAACAAATCACAAACATGATGAAAATGATGGGACCAAATTATTACTGGCCTATTTCAAAAGAAAGTAATTCTAATAATGCTTTATTAATTCTTGCCCATGGTTATGGCCATGATGGTGATGCTGAGCTTTATGAGAGCATGAAAGTCTTTGAAGACGAATACGTTACTTCACTTGGTTTGGGCATGAGTATGATGACTTCGAAACATATAGCTTGCTCTATTGATGAAATGACACATGAATCTATAGATAATATTTTTGTAGTTCCTGTTAGCAGCACTCCATTTAATACTCTTGTAAGACAATGGAAATATATATTTAAACTTGAAAATGATTATAGTTACTCAAATGTTGACCAAATAAATTCAAGTAAAATTAATTTCCTTGAACCAATTAGTGACAGTATCCATGCAAAAAAAATAGTCCTAGAATACGCAAATGAAATCAGTTTAGATCAGAACAATGAAGTTATTATTATTATTGCTCATGGTCCTGTGGAATCTGACGATAATATAAAACAATTAAGACTAATGAATAATATTGGTGTTTACATTTTAAACAATTCTAACTTTGCAGACGTACAATCTTTTACACTCCAGGATGATGCATCAAAGGCAGTACGTGATCAAAATGTTAAATCCATTAAAGCATTTATTGAAAAATCAAACCAAGATGGTAAACGAGTTCTAATGGTTTCTAACCTGATGTCAGGTAAAGGCATTCAAAAAAATATCGAATCTGATTTTGCTGGACTTAACTACACATTTAATTCAAAAGGTTTGTTGGCGCATCCCCTCTTTAAGGAATGGATTGCAGAGTCTATTCGATCGCATTAGATATTCTAGTTTAAAGTTATTTGTTTAGTTGAGATAATGATCCCTTATTTAATTATATGGGGGCGACAAGGTTTCGACGTTGGTATTGAAACTCTATGTGCATGTCGAGGTTCAGGATCCTCGTTAAACAGTCTGAATTAAATTAGTTGCAAACGACAACTACGCACTAGCAGCTTAATCCTGCTGGCATTAATTTAATCTTTCTTGGAGGGCTAAATTAATGAAAATTATCCGAGATCGTGATTATTGTTCTTCTGTAAATAATCATTAAACCTTTAATCAGTGGATCGTTATTTATCTACCTTCCTGTCGGTGTTAAATAATTAAACATAAAAGATAAGGATAAACATGTAGATCATTTTGCGGATAGCTAGCGGACGCGGGTTCGATTCCCGCCGCCTCCACCAAGTATTTATGTATGAGTTAATCGAGAAATACCCAAAAGATATGAGCTTTCATATGCCTCCAGAATGGTCTTCTCATCTACAAACGTGGATGATGTGGCCCACAGCACTTGACTTGGACAGATACCCAAACACAGACAGCATAAGACAAGCCTATGCAGAAACTGCGAATCTTATAGCAGACTTTGAGCCGGTCACAATCATTGCAAACGCTCGTGATACAGAACAATTAAAAACTTTGTTGACAGATAATGTATCAGTAATTTCTGATGATATTGATGACGCTTGGTGCAGAGACTCTGGACCTACATTTGTCACAAATAAACAAGAGATAGCAGGGATTGATTGGACCTTTAATAACTATGGTGAACATTGTGGCTTAGATTATGAAAAAGATGCTGTAATAGCTGAAAAAGTAATCAAGCAATTAAACATTAAACATTTTAAACCGCCTATAGTTCTTGAAGGAGGTGCTATACATACTGATGGTAACGGAACATTGATGTTAACTGAGGATGTCGTTTTTGACACAGGCAGAAACCCTGGTCTAGATAAAAAAGAAGCCGAATATATTTTGGAAAAATACCTTGGTGTAGAAAACTTTATTTGGCTAATAGCTGCTTTAGAATTTGATGACACCGGTGGTCATGTTGATAATTTGGCCTGTTTTACGCCCAATAATCAGATAATTGCTTTGAGTGAATCTGACCCTAATGATTCAAATTACGACCGATTAAAAGAAAATCATGATCGACTAAAACACTCAAAAGATATTAATGGTAGGAATTTTGAAATCATCCCAATACAACAACCCAGTTATAGAAATTTTCTTAGTGAACGAATGCCCTTATCTTATGTCAATTTTTATATGGTAAATAACGGGATTATCTTACCTATTTTCAACGACCCTATGGATGCTCTCGCAATTGATACAATTACATCGCTTTTTAAGAATAAAAAAGTTGTTACACTTGAAGGGTCTAGAATTGTTGAAGGTGGAGGTTGCGTCCACTGTATAACTCAACAACAACCTGGCCTATAAATTGAGGAGTTTTTATGAAAACAGTTAGTGTTGCTGCAACCCAAATGACTTGTTCGGAGGACAGCAGAAATAACATTGATAAAGCAAAGAACCTAATTCAACAATCAGTTAATGAGGGCGCACAAATAGTGCTTATTCAGGAATTATTTGAATCTGTCTATTTTCCTTGTTTAAACGATCCTAAGCGTTTTGAATTAGCTAAACCCTTTAAAGAGCATCCTTTATTAGTGGAAATGTCAGATTTAGCTAAAGAGCTCTCAGTTGTCCTGCCAGTTAGTTTTTTTGAACAAGATAATAATACTTACTATAACTCACTCGCAATTATAGATGCCGATGGAACGATTTTAGATCGTTATAGAAAATCACATATTCCAGACGGTCCAGGCTATGAGGAAAAATACTATTTTCACCCAGGTAACACAGGGTTCAAAACCTATGAAACAGCGTATGCAACTATAGGGATAGGTATTTGCTGGGATCAATGGTTTCCAGAAGCAGCCAGAATTATGACTCTAAAAGGTGCAGAGCTATTGTTCTACCCAACTGCTATTGGAAGTGAACCTGATAATTCTGATTATGATTCGAGAGATTCATGGCAGTTAGTTATGCAAGGCCATTCTGCTGCTAATTGTGTGCCTGTTATAGCTTCGAACCGTATTGGTACAGAAGAAAACACACGATTTAATATGACATTTTATGGTTCTTCTTTTATCTCTGATGGAACAGGAGTAAAAGTTCAAGAATGTTCTCGAGATAAAGAGGAATACATTGTTCACGAATTTGACCTTGACGAAATCAAAGAATATCGTTCATCATGGGGCTTCTTTCGTGACAGACGAACAGATTTGTATGATGATATACTCAAGGATTAACAGATGAAGAAACTTTTTATGACAAATAACACTGCATTGTTTAAGGGCTTCCTAATACTTACTATTTTGAATTTCTCTATGAGTTTTTCAAACTTTACTTTTGCTAAGAATACTATAGAGATCGATGCAGCCATTGAAAGTGCACTCACTAGGTTCACAGATGAAATAACAGGTAGTCAAGCCTTTCTCGACGGTGCTAGAGGAACGCTCGTTATTCCCAGGATGATTAAAGCTGGGGTTATATTAGGCATGGAGTATGGGGAAGGGGCGCTAATTGTAGATGGTATTAAAGTGCAATATTATAGAGCCTTCAGTACCTCCCTAGGGATACAACTTGGAGTGGGAGCAAAAGACTTGGTTATTCTTTTTTTTGATGATGATGCTATGGATGATTTTCTTTATAGTTCAGGTTGGCAAGCAGGAGTTGATGGAACTGTTGCTTTATGGAACATGGGTGCCGGTGGTTCAATCGACACCACAGAAAGTCAAGACCCAATAGTTGGCTTTGTGTTCGGACATAAAGGCATAATTGCTGGTCTGAGTATGGAAGGAACGAAATTTACAAAAATTTGGCCTGATTCTGAAGGTGAAACAGATGAAGCAGACATTGAAGAATTTAATGAAACTGCTCTTGACTAAAAAAGAGCTATGTTTGCTTCTGTTTTCAACTCTCTAATATCAAGAAGAAATTTAATCACATCCACTCTTCTAGGTTATGGTTTATCAAAGTCATCACCTCTACGAGCAGAAAATAAATCTTTAAACGCAACTTCTTTAGATTTTAAAAACCCCAAAGATAATCTCTATGCGTTTGGTAAATTATGGGGTAGTTATGCGGATAGACCAACTTATGGAGGCTATCAGGGTGTTCAATTTGCACGAATTGGAACCAAGCGACTTATCCCACTATTTGGATATGTCGGATTCGGTAATATGCAATCTAGACATAATGAAGACGGCAGCATCAATATCCGAGGCACAGAAGCTGGTTATTTCACAGATTTAAAAACCGGTGAAATTATAGATCATTGGGATAATCCATGGACAAACGAAACTGT
>Ga0209034_10001045_pt1 | contig 13751 bp, 7 predicted proteins | sample MarorgKNORR_S2LV_2_FD_188219 | JGI IMG/M metagenome (GOLD analysis project Ga0209034, IMG submission 188219) | Marine microbial communities from the Southern Atlantic Ocean, analyzing organic carbon cycling - 250m_A/KNORR_S2/LV (SPAdes) (version 2) | ecosystem: Environmental > Aquatic > Marine >...
TGCCCTTGGTGTTAAAGATTTAAAATTTAAAGGCCAAGTTCGTCCTTTCCATAAAAAAATTACTTACGAAATTGATATTCGAAAATTTATTACACGTCCAACCCATATAGTTTGGGGTGACGCTGTTTTAAAAGTAAAAAATAAAGTGATTTATATTGCCAAAGATCTTCAGGTTGGACTTTTCGAAAGTCTGACCTGGGATTATGGTAAAGATCCAGCTCTGGACCCTTTTTAAGACCTGTATATTTCTCCACTTTATATTAACTAGGACTTTTTATGGCACTGCGATGTGGTATAGTAGGATTGCCCAATGTTGGTAAATCAACCATTTTTAATGCATTAACTGCATCATCTGTCCCGGCAGATAACTACCCTTTTTGTACTATAGAGCCACACATCGGAGTGGTTGCTCTTCCTGACTTACGGTTAAATAAACTAAAAAAAATATTTAACCCAGAAAAAATAACACCAGCTATGGTAGAGTTTATTGATATTGCTGGCCTTGTTCGTGGTGCAAGCAAAGGTGAGGGGCTAGGGAATCAGTTCTTAAGTCAAATTCGACAAGTGGAGGTAATTGTTCATGTTGTTCGATGTTTTGAAGATGAAAATGTAACCCATGTAGAAGGAGCCATTGACCCTGTACGTGATGCTGAACTGATTGAAACTGAACTTTTATTGGCAGACTTAAATACATTAGAAAAAAGTATTTATCGACTAAATAAATTGGCTAAAAAAGAAAAGAAAGCACAACAGGAATTGGACCTTATTTCAAGGCTTAAAACTCATTGTGATGCCGGCAATATGGCAAGATCTTTTATAGCGGAAAAAGATGAGTTAGATATAATTCGGGCTCTATTTCTATTGACCCGTAAACCCATTCTTTATGTTGCCAATGTGGATGAAGATGAGATTACCCATGGAAAGAGGAATTTGCACGTTCAAAAACTTTTTGATTTAGCCAAAAAAGAAAATAACCTTGCCGTTCGATTATGTGGTAAAATTGAACAAGAAATTGCCGTATTGGATAATGAGGGTAAAGCTATTTTTATGCAGGAATATAACCTTCTTGAGCCGGGTTTGAATAAATTGATTCATATCAGTTTTAATCTATTGGGTTTAGAAACTTATTTTACAGGGGGACCTACCGAAGTTCGGGCTTGGACAATTAAACAAGGCTCATCAGCTCTGGACGCGGCCGGTGAAATTCATACTGATTTCCAAAAAGGATTTATTAAAGCTGAGGTTATAAAGTATGATGATCTTATTTATCATGGATCAGAAAACAGTGTTAAAGATGCCGGGTTGGCCCAACTGCAAGGCAAAGAGTATATTGTTCAGGATGGCGACTGTATTTATTTTCATTTTAATGTATAGGTGATTTAATGTGGTTTTTTATGATATTGGCCTATATTCTAGTTTTTGTTTCTGGTCTTGGCCTTGCTCTAATTGGTTTCAATCATTATTTGCATTTTTGGCCTCAAAATCATATTACACTTGATCTCCTTGTAAGTATTATTTTTATTGCTGCGCAAACACTGGTTATGTTTTTTTTCGTTGGAACTGGTGTTAACGTTAGAGAGTATCTTGAATTACACACTGAAGTAAATAAAGAATTTTATAAACAGATTTTTTCTATCAAAAGAAAGCTTTATCCACCTACTATGATGGTAACTATTCTGTTCATGGCGATGGTTATTGTAGATGGTGCCTTTTTTATAGGAAAAGTATCTGAGTGGTGGTTTCATATTCTATACATTTTAACATTGTACTATTATTGTAAGGCCTCATTAGTTCAGCATACTTCTTTCAAAGAAAGCACTGAAATTGTTTTGGCCATGACCAGGGCTGAACAAAACGAATCATAAAGCATTCATTAAATGCTTGGCATTAATTTCGCTCTTATAATGTGGCGTTCAATATCATATATCACATTTCTTCTTTTCTTTTTGGGTTGCAGTCAAAAGGATCCTGGATGGGCATCTGGACAAGTTTTTAAATCTGAACCGCTTACAATTGTTTTAAAAGATGATCAGGTTGGTTTTTCTGAAATGCCTTCATCCAAAACGGGGATTACGACATCGAACCATATAGGTGAAAAAGAAATTATGGAAAATCAACATCTGATGCATGGGTCTGGTGTTGCTTTAGGCGATATAAATGGAGATGGGTTGGTTGATATTTATGTACCAAGATTACGTGAACCAAATGTTCTTTATATCAATAAGGGGAATTGGATTTTTGAAGATATAACAGCTTCTGCGGGCGTTGCTTGCTCTAACCGTTATTCAACAGGTTCCACATTTGCTGATGTTGATGGAGATCGCGATCTGGATTTGATCGTCACAGCGCTGGGTGGTCCCAATAGTCTTTTTATCAATAACGGTGATGGGTCTTTTGATGAAACAATATTATCATCAACCCTAGAACGTCCCGGCAGTACTTCCTCTGCCTTGGCAGATGTGGATAATGATGGAGATCTTGATCTCTATATTACTAATTATAAAAGACTAGCCATGCGTGATTCACTTCCTCCTCCGATTATTAGTTTTGACAATACTCTTATGGAGCTAACCAATAATCGATGGATTGTTATGCCTCCATTTAATAAAGAATACGAAACGGCAGTACAAAATAATATTCTGCTTAGATTTGAAATGGCAGAGGTTGATCAATTTTATCTCAATGATGGTCGAGGAAAATTTGAATTAATTGACATTACTCAAAATCATTTTAGTGATGAAAATGGTCACCCTATAGAAGCTCATTTGCGTGATTGGGGGCTTATGGCTCAGTTTAGAGATATTAACAATGATACCCACCCTGATATTTATATATGCAATGATTTTGAAAGCCCCGATCGTGCTTGGATTAATAATGGTGATGGTACTTTTCGAGCCATGGCAAACTTAGCAATCCGCCATACAAGTAATTCATCCATGGCAGTAGATTTCTCAGATATAAATAAAGATGGGAATGTGGATTTCTTTGTAACGGATATGATGAGCCAATCTCATGTCTTACAGAAAACCCAGATGGGTACCATGTTACCTACATCCTTATCAATTGGTGAAATTGATAACCGACCACAGTACATGCATAATACTCTTTTTCTTAATCGAGGTGATCATACTTTTAGTGAAATTTCACAATTCAGCAATACTCATGCATCTGAATGGTCATGGTCCAGTATGTTTATGGATGTAGACCTTGATGGTAATGAAGATATTTTGATTACAACCGGCCATATGTACGATGTTCAAGATTCAGATTCGAATCAAAAACAAAAGGATGCTTTACGCCATATAAAGTCTTTTGATGAATACAAGCGTATGATTTTTGAATTTCCAACTTTGGAATTAAAAAATATTGCCTTTCATAATCAGGGAAATCTCAAGTTTAAAGCTGTCCCCGACGCATGGGGGCTTGGTCATAAAAAAGATATTTCTCATGGAATGGCTGCTGCTGATCTGGATAATGACGGTGATCTAGATATTGTTATTAATCGACTTAATGAGGAGCTTGGTCTTTTTAAGAATAATACCAGCGCCCCTCGAATTGCAGTGCGATTAATAGGAAACAAGGCCAATTCCCAAGCTATAGGTGCGAAAATAAATCTTTCTGGAGGTTCTACCATTCAATCTCGTGAAGTTATCTCAGGTGGACGATACCTATCTGGCAATGACCCTTTACAAGTATTTGCTGCGACAAATAATAATATGCATTTGTCAATTCAGTGGCGCGATGGGACTTCCACTATTCTTGATTCAATAAAGGCGAATCATATTTACACTATCCGTCAAATCAAGACATCCCCTATTTCTTCTGATGCACATAAAGTGGCGCAACTTTTTACTGATATGAGTGACCTCTTGGAACACAGTCACCATGAAGATCCATTTGATGACTTTATAAACCAAAGTTTGCTCCCTAACCGTTTTAGTCAATTGGGACCAGGTGTTGCATGGATGGATTCAGACGAAGACGGTGATGAGGATATTTTTATATCCGGCGGACGAGGTGGGTCTATAAATCATTTTGAAAATATTGACGGTCAATCATTTATACCTTTTTCATTAATTGAGAAACTAGAACAGGACGCAACAACAATTCTTAGCTCTTTGGATGCTGATGGAAATCGTGGGATTATGACAACAAAAACTAATCTAGAATCAGTTAAACCAATAACTAGCTATATTTCAATATTATCTAAAACTGCCAACAGTGAATATAAAAGTTTGGATCATATGATAGGCCCAATGTCGCAAGCTGATATTGATAATGATGGAGATTTGGATACCTTTGCCGGGGGTCGTGTTATTCCAAATCAATATCCAAAGCCAGCATCATCTACTTTATATATCAATCAAAATGGGAACCTTATCCCCGATGCAAGAAATGAAAAAATATTTAAAAGCATCGGTCTCGTCTCTGGATCCGTATTTAGCGATATTGATAATGATGGGGATCCGGACTTGATATTAGCTATGGAATGGGGACCCGTGACCGTTTTCAAAAATAATGGTGGTCAATTTAAAGATGTAACTTTCTCATTAGGTTTGTCTTCTTATAAGGGCTGGTGGAATGGTGTGGCTACCGGAGATTTCAATGAAGATGGCTTATTGGATATTGTTGCTACTAATTGGGGGTTAAATACTAAATATCATTTTTCACCTAATCATCCTCGAAGGGTTTATTTCGATGATTTTGATGATAACAACGTTTTGGATATTGTGGAAGCACATTATGATACTCAGTTTAACGACCTTGTGCCTGAGAGAGGCTTTTCATGCATATCTAATGCAATGCCTTTTATTCGGGAAGAAAAAGGAACCTTTCTTAATTATGCTCAATCCAGTCTTCAAGATATTTTTGGCACAACTCTAATAACTGCCCCCTTTCTTGAGGCCAACACGTTAGAAACCATGGTATTTATCAATAACGGCGATGGGTTTGATCCCGTGATTCTTCCCTTTGAAGCACAAATTACAACCGCCATGCATGCTGGAGTTTCTGATTTGAATGGAGATGGGCATGAAGATATTTTTTTGAGTCAAAACTTTTTTGCCGTTCAAAGAGAAACAGATCGCAATGATTCTGGTCGTGGGTTGATTATTCTAGGAAATGGAAAAGGAAACTTCACAGCCGTTCCTGGGAATGAAAGTGGTGTGATCGTTTATGGTGAACAACGTGGGGCAGCTTTTGCTGATTATAACATGGATGCTCGCGTAGACTTATTGGTTTCACAAAATGGTTCCCAAACAAAATTATACCGTAATGAAAATGGAAAACCAGGTCTTCGAGTTAGGCTTCGTGGGTCAAAATTTAACCCATTCTCTTTTGGTGCTAAAATAAGAGTTAAATATAAAGATGGTTCTTTAGGGCCGGTTCGAGAGATCCAATCAGGATCGGGGTATTGGTCCCAAAATTCCCCCGTCCAAGTTATGGGATTAAAAGAAAATGCAACGCATCTAAAAATACAATGGCCCGATGGATCTTTCACCACCGAGCCATTTAAAGGAAGTGTTGTTACTATAAATTATAGTATGAATTAGTTATCCATTTTCCAAAAGGCAATTCCACCAGCCTGCTTTCCAATCTCAGCTACAGCTACCGGTTTTAATTCTTTTAAATCAAAAATTTCAACGGCACCAGGTTCCTTTCCAATCCCTTCTACTGAAACAAATGCATAGCGGTTATCTGGTGAAATAACTACACCATGAGTTACTTTTCGAGTATTATTGAATTTTGCGACTTCTTTTCCTGTTTCAAGATCCCAAACACCCGTTTTAGCAGCTCCTTTATAAGTAACAACTAAGTATTTACCGTCCTGGCTTACCTCGCAGTTATAAGGTGCTTTATCTGTTTTGAAAGTGCGAACCACTTCCCATTTTTTTATATCAATTTCAACCACATTATGAGTCCCATTATTGACAACGTATAAGAGGGCATCATTAGGATGTGGGTATACCCATGTCGGTTTTTCTGGAGGCATCTTATGGTCCATCTTTGCCATTTCCCCATTTTTCTTCATAGTCATATTCATTTTACTATGATCCATTTTTTTCATATTATGTCCACTATGAGAATTCATTTTGGGAGGGGCTGTAGCAATAGTTCTTGTAATCTCCATTGTCATTGCATCAATCTCATATAATATGCCTGACATCATGGCCACAGAATAATGTTTTAATCCATTATTTAATAACCTAGAACCATGTGGCATTATTCCTGTTTCAACGCGATCGATTTCAATCATTTCATCCGGATCTACAATAGAAACCGTGCTTGCCTCGCTATGCCCGCCATGCAGATTAAAGTTGACAATATATAAAAGTCCGGTGGCATTTGATATCCCCATGGTAGCCGGAAATAACCCAAGTTCTACGCGATCTACCATTTCATCGGTACCAGTTCTATACTTATATAAGTGGCCGTAAGGCAGACCATGCGCCATGGACAAGTACCAATAATCTCCATCAGGAGAGACTGTAATGCCGTGAGGCCCTTCAATCTCCACTGGCCAAACACCTACTGGAATCCTTTTTTCTACATATGCTTTTTTTCCATCAAATCTGATAAGCGCAACTTCATCTTCGGATTCAGTAGCACAATATATATAGTAATCCTTTGCACTAAGAGTAAACGCACTGATCAGAATTAATAATAATAATTGCATTCCCTTTTTCATCTCTCCCCCTAATTTGTTCCCATTGTTTTATCATCTTCTAATTTGATTGCCCAAAGGCCATTATTCATATCTGAAAAATAAATTAACCCTTTATAAGGCATTGTTCCCCAAACATTTGGGCGGTTTACTACAAAACCCTCTGGGTCACTTGACATAAAAAATGCAATTTCTCTTCCTTGAGCATAAATATCACCCATTAGTTCACCTGAAATATCCACTACTCGGATACCACCTTGGTAATAGGAGGCAAACAATGTATCTCCATGCACCCAGTGATTGTGTGATCCAGCCTCAGGAACTTGATAAACTGCTGTTTCTTTTGGATCTTTTGGATCAGTAAAATCAAGAAAATGATAGCCACCAGCCATTCCAAATTGATCTCCATATTCATCGCCAGTGATAAGATAAAATTTATCTGAAGATTGACTAATAAAAGGAAAGGCTGCATGATTGTGGCCATTTGGATCTGCCATCCCACCTAACTTTACTGGATTTCCAGGGCTTCCTTGACCAGCCATTGCAAGGAAAGGGTTATACTGAATTTTAGAACGGTTCTTTTCATTGAATTTTACCCCACCAACATCAACAACATGTACACCATCTGCCCAATTAGATGAGTAAGCAAGGCCATCTATTACCCAAACATCATGGACTCCATGCCCTGGTGTGCTTAATTCATATCTGCCCACTCTAAATGGATTCGAAGGATCTTCAATATTAATTACATCGTATTTACGACCATTATTTACAGCATAAACGTGATTATCATAAATGAAAACATTATGGACTCCACCCGTCATATCATCATTGAACTCCGCTGTGATCTTTACATTAAATGGATCTCTAATATCTAAAACAACAAATCCATTTTTTCTATTTGATGCGCCTTCTCTAGTAATAACAGCCACTTCGCCATTCTCGGAAACTTTGACATCGTTTACCGTTCTCGCATCAACTGTAACAGTATCAATGATATACATATTTTCCGGCTCAGTTACATCCCAAAAATAAGCTTCTCCATTTGCACTCCATGTACCTGTTGCTGCAAAATCTTTGCCTTTATGTTTACCAATTCCAGGCCATACCCACAAGTCAGAAGTATTCACATTAGAAACGGTTCCATGTCCAACAACTTTAACTTCTTTCCTTACATTTCTTTGAACAACTTCAATCGTCTTTCTTGCAGAAAATCTTCCAGATTGAGCAATTACAGTAAAAACACCTGGTGTTTCTGCTACAAATTTCCCATCTTTATTAATTAAAGCTGATGCTGGCAATCCAATGCCATATTCCACACGACCTGAATAAGAAAAGGTCACAGGAACATCTTTTATAACTTTATTGGCCCTATTCATTGCTTTGGCGTTGAATTGTAAAACGTCTCCAGTTCTAATTTCATCTTTATCAGCAGACAAGCTGATTTTACGAACAGGATTTTTTAATACTTTAATATTAAGGGACTCCTTAATATCATCAACTGAAGCAATCAGTGTAATCTTACCAGATTTTTTTGCAACTAAGTTTCCATAACTATCAAATTCAGCGACATCTGAGTTGCTCGATGAAAGCAATACCTTTGATTCTGTTCTTTTCAAATTTGCTTTATCAAAAACTTCCGTTTTATAATTAACAGATGTACCAACATATACATTTGATATCGGATCGTTAAATACAATCCTGTCCAATGGTGGGAATGGTACCTCAATAGGCATATTTCCCATTACTCTATCTTCTCTTTTTTGAGAAATACTTCTAACGCTTAAGTTGAGTTTCCCTGGTTTAAATGCTTTAATTGTAACTACAGCAACTCCCGTAGAGTCACTTATCCTTGGTTTTGATTCCAAGGCTCGACGTGGGCGACCATAAACATAAAAAGGATTGTTGGCCAGATTACCATCAGCATCAACAAGCTTGATCGTTACTGTTCCGGTTTCACCAATGTTTAGGAAAAGAGAGTCTGGCTCAAAAATAAAGCTATGCTTAGCTTCCTTTTTCTCAGAGCTCTCTTGTCCAAAGCCAATACTAAGGACGATTAAAATAAGTATATATAGTTTTTTCATAATTTTCTCCAATTATTTATGGTGCACCTGGTCCTTTTTCTAAATCCTCTAATTGAATACAGTACAAGCCTGAATTCATATCCGCAAAGAAAATATAATCTTTATACGGCTGTGCACCCCAAACCATTGGTGCGTTAGGGATTTTTCCTTCTTTGTGCGAGGATTGATATACAGCAATCTCACGCCCTTGATTATAAATATCTCCAAGTAATTCACCGGATATATCTACAACGCGCAACCCTCCCTGATAGAAGGCAGCCATCAATACATCATCATATACCCACATATTGTGAGACCCTGCCTCTGGTACCTGGTATACAGCGTCTTCTTTAGGATTGTCTGGGTCTGTAAAGTTTAAAAAATGAAACCCACCTCTTGGGTTTGAAGGCTGTCCTTTAGTGGCCATCACTCCCCAAGGAAAGGTTTCATCTCCCCCTACAATATAAAAGTTTCCCGTTGATTTACTTAAAAATGGAAAGGCAGCATGATTTAATCCATTTGGATCGCCCATTGAAGCTAATTTTACTGGATTTGATGGACTACCTTGACCTGCTTTTGCTAACAAAGGGTTAAATTGAGTGCTTGAGCGATCAGCTTCATCAAATTTCATTCCACCAATATCTACCGCAACAACTCCATCGCTCCAGTTTGAAGAATATGCAATCCCGTTTTCAATCCATACATCATGAAGACTATGACCTGGCGTGTCTAATTCATAAACACCAACACGAAATGGATTTGAGGGGTCATCAATATTAATAATATCATATTTACGTCCATTATTTACAGCATACACATGATTTTCATATATAAATACATTGTGAACTCCACCAGTCATGTCATCATTATACTCAGCTGATATCGTAACATTATATGGGTCACTTACATCTAATATTACAAATCCATTTTTTCGATCTGAGGCTCCTTCTCTAGTCATAACTCCTACACGACCATCTTCAGATATTTTTACATCATTTACCGTTCGTGCATCTACCGTAATCGTATCAATAATAATCATACTATCCGGGTTTGTGACATCCCAAAAATACGCTTCTCCATTTGAACCCCATGTACCTGTTACAGCAAAATCTTTTCCTTCATGCTGATCCACACCAGCCCAGACCCACAAATCACTTGTAAGGACATCTGATATCAATCCATGGCCAACAAGTTTTGCTTTTTTCTTCACATCTCTTGGAACAACCTTAATTGTCTTCTGAGCTGAGTAACCTCCAGAAGAAGCAATAAGCGTATATAAACCTGCTGTTTCAGCAACAAATCTTCCATCATCCGTTACTAGCCCTGCTGCAGGCAATCCAAACTTGCCATAATCTGCTTGACCAATATAAGTATAAGTAATTGGCGCATCGTCTATAGCACGATCACTTCTATTTAAAGCTTTTGCATTCAACGCAAGCACGTCACCGGTTCTAATTTCTTCAGTCTCTATAGAAAGTGTCACTTTGCGTGTAGGATTTTTAACTACACGAACTTTAAACGATTCTGTAACATCTTCAACTGTAGCAGAAACTGTAGTCCTACCTGTTTTTTTTGTCTCTAAATTTCCAAATATATCAAATTCAGCTACATTTTTATTACTGGATGTTAATTTTACATTTAATTCTGATCTATTTAGGTCAGCCTCATCAAAAACTTCAACCGATAATGGTGTTGTTGTGCCTGAATAAAGTTTAGATGGTGTTTGATTAAATACAATACGATCAACTGGAGGGGAAGGGACATTTACAATTAAAGTTGCTCTAACACGATCATCTCGCTTTACTGTAATGGTCTGAGTACTTACACTTAGTCGTCCCGGCTTATGCGCTTTTAAGGTTACGGTTGCTACTCCTGTGGAATCACTAATTCGTGGTGATACAGAAAGAGCTTTTCGTTGACCAAAAACGTAAAATGGATTCTGGGCGAGTTTTCCATTTTCATCTAGTAACTTAATTTTTATCTCTTTTGATTCTCCAATACGTATTTCAATTGAATCTGTTTCAAATTCAAAATGAAATTTTTCTTTATTGTCATTTTGCCCAAGCAGGGTTGTAATAATTAAAAATGGTCCAAACAAAAATTTTCTTTTGTTCATGGATACTATCTCCTCTAGTTCATGCTTCATTAAAAATGCTGTCAAATCTGATAAGAGCAAATCCATCTTCAGATTCTGTAGCGTAATAAATATAGTAATCTTTTGCGCACAATACACACATAGTCAATGTATAAATTCGTGTTGTATTAATGATTTCTCTCTTTTTTCTCTAATTTGTTCCTAATGGTTCATTATCTACTAGTCGAACAGCCCATAGACCATTATTAAGATCGGCAAAATAAATTAACCCTTTGTACGGAATCACACCCCATACATTGGTTTGGTTAGCGGTGCTACCGTCAGGATCCACACCTTTGAAGAAGGCTATTTCTCTACCTTGTGCGTATAAATCACCCATCAGTTCTCCAGAAATATCAAGGATTCTTATTCCTCCATAATAATAACCAGCAAATAATGTATCCCCTTCAACCCAATGGTTATGTGACCCAACCTCTGGTACCTGATAAATCGCTGTTTCAACAGGATTTTTTATATCTGTAAAATCAATGAAATGGAATCCTCCTTGATAAATTCTTTCTTCTGACCCAGGAACGCTTTTTGCCCACTCATCACCTGTAATAATAAAAAATTTATTTGTTGATTCGCTTTGAAATGGGAAGGCCGCATGATTGTGTCCATTTGGATCCGCTTTATTACCTAATTTTACCGGGTTACCTGGACTACCTTGCCCTGCAGCTGCTAAAAATGGGTTAAACTGGCTTTTCTCTCTTGACCGTTCATTCTGTTTTATTCCTCCCACATCAACCACATGAACACCATCACTCCAATTAGATGAATAAGCAATTCCATTTTCTACCCAAACATCGTGGATGCTGTGTCCAGGGGTATCTAATTCATAAGACCCCACACGAAATGGGTTTGCAGGGTCACTTATATTAATTATGTCATATCGCGTACCAGCACTTAATGCATAAATATGATCTTCATAAATAAATACATTGTGAACACCACCGGTTAAATTATCATTGTATTCATTAATAATTACTACATTGAATGGGTCAGAGACATCTAGTATTACCAATCCATTTTTACGATTTGAAGCGCCTTCTCTTGAAATAACACCGACTCTACCATCTTCAGAGATTTTTACATCATTTACAGTACGCGCGTCAACTTTTATTGTGTCAATTATTACCATATTAGCTGGGTCACTAATATCCCAAAAATATGCCTCACCATCTGCACTGTGTGTACCTGTTACAGCAAAATCTTTCCCTGTATGCTTACCAATGCCTGCCCATACCCAAAGATCAGATGTATTGTGATTGGAAATGGTGCCGTGTCCTACAACTTCAAGCCTCTTACTTACATTTCTAGGAACAACTTTTACTTTTTTTGATGCTGAAAATCCACTTGATTGAGCTGTTAAGGTATAAATACCAGGTGTTTCAGCCACAAATTTACCATTTTGGGTAATCAATCCAGATGCAGGTAGACCAACACTTTCAGTTGATTGATTATTAATAAAATTATCAGTTTGATGAATTGCTTTACCTGAATAAGAAAAAGTTATAGGAAGGTTATCAATAACTTTATTTCCACCATCTAAAACCATAGCATTTAATTTTATTACATCACCTGTTCTTATTTCATTCTCGCTTATATCGAATTTTATCTTTCTTGCTGGATTTTTTTTGGCTGATACTAATAGAGATTCTTCTAGATCATCTATTTTAGCGGTAATGGTTGTTTTGCCTGATTTTTTAACAATCAAATTGCCAAAGTTATCAAATTCAGCTACCTTATTATTGTTTGAGGTTAAAACAACATTCGTATTTTCTCTGATTATTTTTGCCTTATCATAAACTTTAACAGCATAATTTACTGATGTCCCAACAAAAACTTTTTTTGTTGGGTCAACAAAAGTTATTTTTTCTAATGGAGGTAAAGGTACATTAACTTTCATTGTACCAACAGTTCTTCCACTTTTTCCAAAGGCCATAGCCCTAAGATTTAATTTCCCAGCATCAAATGCTTTTATGTTTACTTTTGCCACTCCAGTTGAGTCACTTCTTCTTGGTTTAGCATCTAGTGCTTTTCTTTGCCCTCGAATCACAAAAGTACTTTTAACTTGATTCCCTTTTGAATCAACAAGCCGAATTAATACTGAAGCTTCCTCACCAATATTCAATGAGAGAGAGTCAGGTTCGAAAACAAATTTAAGATCCTTATTTTGTGAACTTGGAGGTTGTCCAAGTAATACAATAAATGATAATAGAAAGACTATTGAATATTTTTTTTTCATTTTAATCTCCAACTTTTTAAAGTGTAATTCTACCTAATACTATAATAGATTAGGTGATTCATTAGGTGAGCTCTATCCTGGAAGCCGCCTCCTACCTGATGGTTGTTTATCAACCAATTGAATACAGTACAAGCCTGAATTCATATCTGCAAAAAAAATATAATCTTTATACGGCTGTGCACCCCAAACCATTGGTGCGTTGGGGATTTTACCTTCTGCATGATAAGGTACATAATGACCAATTTCACGGCCTTGTTTGTAAATGTCCCCAAGGAGTTCACCGGATATATCTACAACTCGTAATCCTGCTTGATAGTTTCCAGCGATTAATATATCTCCAAATACCCACAAGTTATGTGAGCCAGCTTCGGGGACTTCATAAATAGCCTCTTCTTTTGGGTTATCAGGATCAGAAAAATTCAAGAAATGATATCCTCCTCTTGGGTTTGAAGGCTGTCCTTTAGTGGCCATCACTCCCCATGGAAAATTTTCATCACCTGAGATAATATAAAAATTTCCAGTTGATTCGCTCAAAAATGGAAAGGCAGCATGATTACGTCCTGTTGGATCGCCCATTGAAGCTAATTTTACTGGATTTGATGGACTACCTTGACCTGCTTTTGCTAACAAAGGGTTAAATTG
>Ga0209034_10001047_pt1 | contig 13737 bp, 18 predicted proteins | sample MarorgKNORR_S2LV_2_FD_188219 | JGI IMG/M metagenome (GOLD analysis project Ga0209034, IMG submission 188219) | Marine microbial communities from the Southern Atlantic Ocean, analyzing organic carbon cycling - 250m_A/KNORR_S2/LV (SPAdes) (version 2) | ecosystem: Environmental > Aquatic > Marine...
TGAACTAGACCGGACATATATAAGTGCTTTAGAGCAAGGCAAGCAAAATGTGACTTTTGGAGCTGTATTGAGAATAGCTAAAGCTCTAAATTTATCATTAAAGCCAGGAGGACGCTGGTTCAATCCCGATAACCCCGATCAGGAATCTCATTTGTAAAAGAATTTCATGATAATTCGCCAATGGATATGGAGGCAGGAGGCCCACGTCCATTTCCTACAATGGCATCCACATAAAAACCACACCGAGCAGGACCCTATAGGATCCGCTCGGCGGTAGCAATGAGGTTAATAGGAGGTATTTTGATTACTAAGTTATTCAGCAGGCATAAGAACGGTATCAATCACATGGATTATTCCGTTACTACCTTGGATGTCAGTTATTACGACTTGGGAATCATTGATTTTCACAACGTCTCCCATCACAGATATAGAAACAGTTTGGCCTTGTAGGGTTACTGCTGATTCAAGTGTCACTACATCAGCAGCGAGTACATTACCGCTAACCACGTGGTATAGCAGGATATTTTTCAGCGCCGGAATCGTCTCTAGTAGAGAGGCAATTGTGCCCTCTGGTAGTTTGCCAAAAGCATCGTCTGTTGGAGCGAATACAGTAAACGGACCCTCCCCAGCTAACACAGAATCGAGTCCTGCTGCTTGTAAAGCTGTTACCAATGTAGTGAATCTGCCATCTTCTGCAGCTATATCAACAATAGTTTTACTTTCTGCAGTTTTACTTTCTTCTTCAGTTGCAGTGTTGTCACTGCATGCCGCCAAAGTAACTGCAAGAATTGCTAAAATTACTAAAGCCTTGACGCTACTGTAGCTGATCCATTTTTGGAAAATATTAGTAATCATTAACCTTAATCTCCTTGAGTTTTATGTCTTCTATAGTCAACATTAATATGGAATAAATGTAACATGAACGCATAGCAGTGTCTAATATATTCTATATCTTATAGTGTCACGAATGATTTTTGGGGTGGCAATACAGCTTATATTTTAAATTTGTATCGGATCTTCATCGTAAGCTGCTAGGTTGTATACCAGCTAATAGGATTGTGCTTGTGTGCATCATATAGAGACACCTCAGTAAATGTTTTAGCATTATTCAACGGACTTATGCTGCAGTTACGCTAACTCCATATTTACCGCTAGTATTTCCTGAGGAGAGCTTATGTCTGATGTAGAGAATTTATTTGATTTGAGTGGAAAGACTGCACTAGTGACCGGTGGCAGTCGTGGTCTTGGTCGTGAGATAGTCTTAGCCTTTGCTCATGCGGGTGCAGATGTTGTGATTGCGAGTCGTAAGCTTGATTCATGTGAACAGTTAGCGGAGGAAGTAAGAGATAAGACAGGGCAAAAAGTCTTGCCAATTGCGTGTCATGTTGGCGATTGGGACCAAGTGGATCAACTTGCAGATGCTGCATATGACCATTTTGGAAAGGTGGATATCCTAGTAAATAATGCAGGTATGTCACCGTTGTATGACAATTTATCCTCAGTAAGTGAATCATTATATGACAAGGTCTTAGATGTTAACTTAAAAGGCCCATTTCGGCTCACTGCATTAATCGGCTCGCGAATGGCTGAAGGTGATGGTGGATCAGTGATTATGGTTTCTAGTATGGCATCGGTTCGTCCGGGTAAAAATGCGCTTCCTTATGCTGCTGCTAAGGCAGGATTAAATGCAATTACAGTTGGTTTTGCTCAGGCGTATGGTCCAAAGGTGCGAGTAAATGGAATAGTTGCCGGCCCATTCTTAACAGATATTGCAAAGGCTTGGGATATGGAGAGTTTTGAGAAACGAGCTGAAGAATCAATCCCCCTAGGACGCGCAGGGAATCCGCGTGAAATTGTGGGTGCTGCGTTGTACTTTGCATCATCTGCTTCTAGTTATACCACCGGTGCGTTGTTACAAGTTGCAGGTGGGAATTGAGCCTATGTACACTAAATCCCAATAGGTGATATATGTGGAAAGCTAGCTTTTGTATTTTTGTATTACTCGGGGCTGTATCCCTTTTTTCATGCGGTTCTGGCGTAGATACGCCATCGCTACTTGTTCGGGCAAGTGATCTGCCTGGAGATTGGTCAAAACATAAGCCAGTAGATGATGGTTTTGATGGTCCATGTGATGGGGAATATATAAGCGCAGGGAAGTTTGTGGGTGGTGACATAAAAGAGGTTGCCTATGAACAAAAAGATATTGGCCCATTTTTTTTACAGTATCTAATCAGTTTTGAAAAAGAATCTGAAGCTAAAAATGAGTTCGATCGCATTGTTTTTCTTTGGGAAAAATGTGCATCACAAGTGTATTGGGATGATCCAGTTAGCCCTAGGTCTATTACACAAGGATTTGAAGAGATTTCAGAGGATGAAGTATATGGTTTCGAAAACTTCTTTGGCTGGACATACATAGAAGGTATAGAAGTTTTTGAATACGCAACTTCTCTTGAGTTAATTGTGCTCCAGGATAATTTTATTCTCTGGTCTAGCTATGTTTGGTTAGCAGAATTTGGCAGTGGAGAACATGGTGAAGAAGTATTTCTTGCAGCATTAGGCTATGCGGATACAAAGTATACGGAATATTTATTTGAGTCTAAGTAGTACAACTTTTCTTGAAAGAGATACAACCAAATTTCACGCAATTTGGTTGTAGTATTAGTTTGCTTGTACTGGAAAGATTAACTTAGATGGATGTTCTTCATCATGAAGGACACCCTGGGTTGCAGAAACAAAATCTTCTTCTCTTGCGAATTCAGGCTGAACCGTTGAGTTTGCGTTCCTGCTAAATCGAGGGAAGCTGCTACTGGAAATTTCTAAGCGGATTGAGTTACCTGCTTCAAAAGTATATGCAGTGTCCCATAAATCAATAGTGATCAGTGTTGGCTTTTCTGGAACTAAGAATTCTGGGGTTTCATAGGAGTTTCTGAACCGGGCACGGAGAATTCCGTCAGCGACTACAGCGCAGTATCCATCTTCGGAAACATCTATAAGTTTTGCTGTGAAATCTGTATCCGGAGCACTACTTGTGATCCACATTTCAGCAGTTATATTGCCAGCAATATGAAGGGATTCACCTAAGACATCCGATGTAAAGACAAGAACGTCGTTGCGCTCCTCAACGTCTGATTGGTCTTGAACTCCGCTTCCACCGGCTGCGAGTGAAAAGGTCCGTCCGCCAACTGTAGGGACCGGGTCATGAGGGTCGTACACAAAGGTATCTTTTGGTTCAGGTCCGGGAGGAAGATTGGTAAGTTTTCCGTCTCCAAATCGACTGTTAGCCGATCCTTCACTGTGTAGGTAGTACGTCAACGAGTTACTTGCTGGTGGCCAAGATTCACATTCTATCCACTCATTTTCAACAGGCATTGAAAAATAACGAGTTCGTGGTTGTTCCATGAGCGGTGTCTTTTCACCTTTTAGCCAGTAATCAAACCAATCGAATAGTAGACGGTCGACGGCCATTACTCCGCTTAGGGCTTTCAAACCAAAGTCACGATCACCTGCTCGTGTTAGGCGGTGTCCTTCATAGGAATTGTGGTCCCAAGGGCCAACTATAAAACGATGTGTGTCGCGAATGGATTTGTCTGGATGTTGTTGTAGAGCAAGGTTGAGGTCTAAATGCCCTTTTAAAAATTGGTCGTACCACCCAGCAATATGAAATACCGGGGCCTTGATGTCCGAAACACGTGCTACAACATCAAGTTTCCTCCAATAGTCATCGTAATTTGGATGCTCCAAATATTCTTTCCAATAGGGTAGTACATCGGATTCCTTTAACACTGGTGCTTCGCTGAGTGGGAGAAACCGTGAAAGCGCTTCTCGGTCTGCTCCCGAATTACGAAGTTCTTCCAACAAATAAGCTCTGCGCTCAGGTGTGAGATTAAGTCGGGGGATAGCTTGGCGTGCTTTCCCTTGGGTATAGCCCATATTGAAGCCAAGTTCCAAAGCACCACCACTGTACATCCAACCTTGATAGAAGTTTGTACCCGTCAGGTAGGCCATCACAGCTTTTAAATGTGGAGGAGCCGCAATGGCAGTTTGGAGGCATGTAATCCCCATATATGAAGAGCCGTAAATACCGACATTCCCGTTACTCCAGGGTTGGGAAGCTGCCCATTCAACACAGTCATATCCATCATCAGCTTCCTGAGTGTAGGGTTCCATAATTCCCTCAGAGACGAAACAGCCACGACAGTCTTGAACGACTACAACATAACCACGTTCTGCTGCAACGATGGGGTTAACCATTTGGCTGCCGATGTAATGGGCAACGGACTTGTTGTAAGGAATACGATGTACGAGTACGGGGTGTTCTTCATTATCATCAGGGCGGTAAATGTCAGTTGCAAGATTAATGTCATCCCGCATGGAAACCATTACATCTCTTTCAACTATTAGTTGTTTGTTCATGTAACTACCATTTTATTTAGATGTATAGCCCACCATCAATACGGAGCTCGCTGCCGGTAACCCAGGATGACTCTTCCGATGCCAGGTATAGCACTCCATATGCGATGTCAATTGGTAAGCCTAGGCGACCCAAGGGAAGGTTTTCGCCTATAGCAGTGCGTCGTTCCTCCTCCACTCCTCCACGAAGCATTTCAGTGTTCACTGGTCCTGGATGAATTACGTTGGCACGAATACCTTTGTCTGCGTATTGACCTGCGGTTGATCTGGTGAAATTAGTTAGGGCTGCTTTTGCAGCACCATATGCGGTAGCTCCTCCTCTAGAACCATGTAGTCCTGATACGGAAGCTATGTTGATAATTGAACCACTGCCTCTTTCTAACATTGTTGGAAGAGCTGCTTTGGTACCAAGAAAGGGTCCTTTTGCATTTATCGCAAACATTTTGTCCCACTGTTCCTCACTCATTTCCCCTGCTTTTCCTTCTCCTAACCAGATCGCTGCATTGTTAACTAAGATGTCGAGTTGTCCAAATTCAGATAGTGTAGCTGCAACAGCTTTTTCCCAGTCTTCAGTTCTACTGACGTCAAGATGCGTAAACAGGGCTTTACCACCGGAAGAGTTGATTTCTGAAACAACAGTATTTCCCTCCTTATCCAATATATCTGCAACGACTACACTAGCTCCTTCATGGCTAAATAATTTTGCTTCAGCTTCACCTTGTCCTTGGGCTGCACCTGTAATAATTGCTACTTTTCCTTCAAGTCTTCCCATTAGTTACTCCTTCTACCTTCGAGTGGAAATATACGAGAGGCCGCTATCTCCCAGAGTGTATCTATCTTTTTACAATTTTTATTAAATTCTTCTGATTTCTCCATACTTTGTTGATTTTCAGTGACTGCTTCAATCACATTTTCGTATTCGGTTTCATAAATACACAAGTAATGCTTTTTTGCAGCCTCTTCTGATTCGAAATGTGGATCAGGTGCAGCCATTTGATATCTGTATGCGCTTTGAAAAATTCCAGGCTTAAGAAAATTTGGTATATAGATGTCGTTATACCACTGATTGTATGTGGCTTCATCTGTTGCTCCCATTGGTTGACTTGCGCTAATAAAAATCCCGTGCACGGGAGCGTTCCTAACAAACTGAAATTCTCCTCCAACTTTTACAAAGGGACCACCACCTGGTACAACTTCTGTGTATGGGGACATTCGGTCATCACTACGAAATGGTGCACGTTTGCGTTTCAATTCTTCGAGTGCCTCGAGTGGATCTTCGAAATCACTTTCACTTAAGTTAATTATTTCACGCCCTTGGTGGTCGCTTGAAGCGTTGCGAAAACGAGTCATGTATGTAAAAACACCTGCCGATGTAATATCTGGGGTATGAATGTAGGAGTACCAATCGAGCCACTCATCAAAATGGTCACGATCTGGGCAGGTTGCAAGGGTCATCATGATTGAATTGGGGTAACGGCCTTCCATTGCAACTCCTCTATCGACTTGAGTCAGGACAATATACCAATCGCTGTATCTCGCAGCAATGCTGAGATCCTTTTCTTGTTTTGCCTTACTTGATATAAGCTATTTTTATGGATTGGCCCTGGCATTTCGTTATTCCAGTTGCCATAGGAGCTGCCTTTGTAACAGTCCTATTGGTTAGATTGTGGCGCCGTCTCGTGTAGGTGTATATGCGATGGATAATAGGACTGCTCAGCTTCTATATGGTTTTTAGCTCTTGTCTTGCACCATATGATGAAATTGGTTCCTCGCATTCAGAAAACGATGGTCTGGAGGTTCAATCTCCTAAAGTTGAATCACAAGATGATGTCTTCTCTGATCAAAAGTTACCTTGGCACTCTCCAAAGTTTTTTTATGGCGATCTTTTTGTTCGTGCAGAATGTCAATCTGAAGCTTTTTGTAGTAGTTCCTATGCTTCCAGTGTCTCTTTGGCGATTACTCTAGACTATTGCTTTGGAGATTCAGTATGGGGTTGGTCTGGCAGGCCAGAAGGAGATGTGAATTCTCTTGCTGATGCTGTTATTTGTGCACGATCCTTCTCTTTGCCGTTACCGGTTTCAGCCCGACTAACCTCCTTTAGCCCTTAGGTTTTCGGGCAAGCATCTGAATTACAGATTCTTTTTTATTTTGTTCGTCGGTATATTCTTTCTCTTCAAAGTAAAGCAATTCCCAATCTCTAAATTCAATCTCTAATTCCTTTGGATGTACAAGAAAGGCATCATTGTTTGGTCCCTTCTCAAAGTTTTTTTGCGCTTTGCTGTATGTTTGAAAAAGAATATGTCCGCCCGGTCTGATAGCTTGTTTGAGCCCTTGGAAAATGGCTGGTTCATAAAAGTATAGATTGGTGGCAAGATCCCATATTTCATTGCCGAAATCGAAAGCTAGTAAATCTGCTTCCAAAGTCTTAACTTCTACACCAAGTTTGTTAGACATTTCGTCACACCAATGTAATGCAGCCTGAGAAATATCTACGGCAGTTACTTGATATCCATTTTGTGCAAGGAAAATAGCATTTCTTCCTGTCCCTGCGGCTAGACAAATCGCTTGTCCCGGTGGTAGTCCTTGGATCATCTCAACCAGAAAAGGAACAGGTTTCATGTTTGGTTGATAATCTAGGGCTGTATAACGTTTTTCCCATGCTTCCCTAGAAGCTTGCGTTCTTTTATCCAATTGTCAGCCTTTAAAACCTTTTAAACAGCTACTTGTTCTTTTGGACTCATTATTCAGTTTCAACCAAGGGTTGTTCAGGTCCTTGTGCAGCTGCTTCTTTCGTCCACCGTAGCATTTTTTTGAGTCGTTCATGTTCGTCTAGTATTTGCTCTTCAGAAAGTGAATATGCGTAGCTTTCTGGCCCACCGGGTCCGCTTCGTTCCCATAGTCCAAGTAGTTCTTCTACTTCATTCAAAACTTGTTGGGGAACAGCTTTTCTGGGGAACCTTAACTCAGCTATTCGCCTCCACGCAGCGGCTAGACATTGCTGTGAAGTACCGACTCCCTTTCCCAGATCTTCTTCTATAGCAGAATGTAACCGTTCGATTGTGGGTTCTAGCTGTTTTGCCGTATACAGGATTTCAAAATCCTCTCGAAACATTGGTGGTAGTTCTGAATCTTTAACCATCATTTTCCTGCCAGATTTATTTAAAAGAAGGTTATGTTCTTCTTGTCTTAGTATGGTGCCATATTTATTTAGGTTGGATCGAGAAAATCCAATTTTCTCGATTTACGAATTCACAATAAAATAGAGATGTATAAATATGTTGGTCTTAGCTATTGAATCTTCTTGTGATGAAACTGCGGCTGCAGTTATTGAGAACGGTAGAAAAATTCACTCTTCCGTTGTTGCTAGCCAAATTGAATTGCATGCCCAGTATGGTGGTATTGTTCCTGAGGTAGCGAGTCGAGAACATTTGCGGGCTATTATCCCGGTTATTAAGCAAGCGTTAGAACAGGCGAGTTGTTCGATTGATGATCTTGAAGCAATAGCTGCAACGCGTGGGCCCGGTCTTGCCGGGGCTTTACTTGTTGGCTATAACACTGGAAAAGCTATAGCACTATCAAAGAAGCTACCTTTTTTAGGGGTAAACCATTTAGAAGGACACGTTCGAGCAAATTGGTTGATGGAAGAACCACCACCACTCTTTCCGGCTTTGGCTCTTGTTGTTTCTGGCGGACATACCGATCTGGTTTTTATGAAGAGTGAAAATGAATATGAGCGTTTAGGTGGAACCCTTGATGATGCTGCAGGTGAGGCATTCGATAAAGTTGGTCGCCTTTTAGGGTTACCTTTTCCAGGTGGGCCTGCTATAGCCAAAGAAGCTCTTGCTGGTAAAGCTTCCTCTCTTAAACTTCCACGTGCTTGGTTGCCTGGGACATCAGATTTTTCTTTCAGTGGGCTTAAAACCGCAGCTCTACATAGTGTTCGCAAAGAAACTTGGTCCCCAACAGAAATTGCATGGGAGTTCCAAGAATCAGTAGTTGATGTGTTATCTGGAAAGGTGGCGAATATTGCTAATGACCTTAGTGCTAGAGAGGTCTTGATTGCTGGAGGTGTTGCTTCCAATCAAAGGCTTCGTGAGGAACTGAGAAGTAGGGTTTCCGTCCCGGTAAGAATTCCGCCACCTTCGTTATGTACAGATAATGCGGCGATGATAGGAGCAGCTGCTGGTCCACGTCTGTCTCGTGGTGAGCGTACTCCTTTAAATATGGATATTTTCAGTACGAATGATTGGTCGGTGGTTTAGTGTGTGGGTTTAAGTCCTATTAGATAGGAAGTAACTCCTAGTCCTATGGTTAAGACAAGCATCCCCGCCCAAAGAGGGATATCAGAAAAAATAATTGAAAGAGTGATGCCTATTCCTAAGACCGTGATTGCTTGAATTTTCGCTTTTGTTCGCATTTGACGTTTTTCAAGGAATGCTTCTAGTTCCACTCCAAAGAATCGGTTCGTCACTAACCATTTATGTGCCCTTGGGGAGCTTCTTGTGAAGCATGCAGCAGCCAGAATTAAAAAAATTGTTCCTGGTAACAAGGGCAGAATTAGACCCAGGATACCGATCGTGGTGAATCCGATTCCTAATATAAAAAAAGTAAGTCGTTTACCATCTTGCAAATTTTTTTTGACTGACTTCGCTGTTTCCAAATTCGTAGTTACCTCAAATGTCCTAGGACTATATCAGTTTTTCTTTCCATGGATTGTTATCAAGAGTTGCTAGAAGATTTTACTCGTGTCACGATAAAAGAATGGAAGTCGGGATATATAAACAAATTGCTGCTGCTTTAGAAGTTGGTGAGCCAGTGGTTTTGGCGACTGTTGCACGGACACGTGGTTCTACTCCGCGTTCTGTAGGTGCCAAAATGGTTATTCGTAAGGATGGTACTTTCACTGGAACGATTGGTGGTGGTTGTGGAGAGGCTGAGGTTTGGCAGGAAGCTATGGATGTTATTGATGGCGGTGAGCCAAGAATTGTCACAGTTGATTTGACAGAGCCTACAGATGGGGAAGATAAAATTTGTGGCGGGATTATGGATGTCTTTGTGGAGAGAATAGTTGATGCGGGCGCATAACCGTTGTGATGCTGTAGACTAATGCGATAAAGCTTCGTAAGGAGGCCGTTATGCCTACCCTACTTTTCGGTACTCTTGGTGGTCCAGAGATTGCCATTATTGCTGGTGTAATAGTTCTTATGTTCGGTGTTGGCAAGATCAGTGGTCTCGGCCGAGAATTTGGTAACTCGATTAAGGAATTTCGTCGTGCTGTGAAAGAGCCGACTACCGATGAATCAGATGATGCACCGGATGAAGAGCAGTCTCAAACAGCTGCTTCGGTTCAGCAAACACCAGAAGCCCCTCAGTCGAATTCTACTGAAACTACTGAGACAAAGAAAAATATATTCTAATTTAGAAATCGAATCTGATTAGTTTTCGCGCAACTCTTTTTTGTATGAGTTGTTTTTATTGCGATCCGCCAGCAACTGCAGGGACGATGCTTATTTCAGAATCGTCGTTTACTGATGTATCCATTCCTTGTTCAAAACGAACATCTTCGCCATCAATATAAACATTTACGAACCGACGAAGCTCCCCGTCTTCTTCCAAAATTCGCTCACTTATTCCAGGGAATTCTGTCTCAAGATTTGTTATGCACTCGCGTAATGTTGAACCGTTACCGTCTACGGTAGCCAAATCACCAGTGAGGCCTCTCAGGGGTTGAGGGATACGTACTAAAATTGTCATCTTTAACCTTCTATGATGTCGCCAGGGAGGGGGTCTATTCGAATACCCTGTTCCTCTGCCCAAGACAGTCCTTTCTTAATTTCTTCTTGATCACCCTCAAGCTCGAGGATAACCCAGCCCGTGGTCTCGTCAACATCAGCCATACGAATATTCGTAACAATTTCGAATTTGTGACCGAGTTCATAAATTACTGGTGCCTTAATTAACTGTGGCTCGAATGTGAATTTTAAACGGCGTTTAGACATATTTTTTTAGCCCCTTTCTATTTTGCTAGAGATTGGTAGGCCTGTGCAAAGCTTTCTTGATTAGCCTTTATTTCTAGAGCTGGATTTAATGAGTCTGTTACTGCTTCGGCTGTCTTTGCTCCAGCACCAGTAATAAAGGCTACTACAAGTTCATCTGGATGAATGTGGTTTTTTTCTGCTAGTTGCTTGACACTTGCAACTGTTACTCCACCTGCAGTTTCAGCAAACACTCCCTCTGTTTCGGCTAAAAGCTTAATCCCTTCAATAATTTCAGGATCAGTTACAGATGCACATGCACCATTAGTTTTTTGAAGTTGTACCAAACTATAGTATCCGTCAGCTGGGTTACCTATTGCTAGTGATTTTGCAATCGTATCCGGCTTTTGAGGTCGAAAAGTGAGACTTTCTTCTTGCCACGCCGTTGCTACAGGTGAGCAGCCTTGGGCTTGCGCACCACTCATCCGAGTTTTGGGCTGTTCAATCAGCCCACAACGTGCGAATTCCTCAAAACCTTTCATAATTTTTACAAAAAGTGATCCACTTGCGATTGGTACTACGCAATGATCAGGAACGCGCCATCCGAGTTGTTCGACAACTTCAAATCCTAAAGTTTTTGAACCTTCTGAGTAATAGGGGCGAACATTAACGTTTACAAATCCCCAGTTGTAAGTTCCTGCCAGTTCGGCGCAAAGTCTATTTACTGCGTCATAGTTGCCTTCTACTTTTACTAGTGTTGGACCATAGATACTAGAGCCAAGTATTTTTCCAGCCTCGAGATCGTCAGGTATGAAGACTACTGCTTCCATTCCTGCAGCTGCGGCGTGTGCACTAACGCTATTAGCTAAATTTCCAGTACTTGCACATGCCAGCGTTGTATAACCAAGTTCACGTGCTCGTGAACTCGCTACAGCTACTACTCTGTCCTTAAAAGACCACGTTGGATTTTGAGTATCATTTTTTATATATAGATTTTTTAATCCTAAAGCTTTGCCTAGATTTTTTGCGTGGAACAGAGGCGTATATCCAGCCTTGATATCTATAGCCGTTTCTACCTCGCACGGTAGAAATTCGTGGTATCTCCAAAGAGTTGGTTCTCTCGCCTCGATGACTTTTCGAGTAACTGTTTGCTTGATAGCTTCTTCATCATATACAACTTCAAGGGGCGCGAAACAAAATTCGCACACATGGATAGCTGCTAATTCAAAGAGTCGTTTGCATTCACGACAACGAAGGTTTTTTGCGTACATTTTTCCTCTCGGTTAAAAGGGTATGACAGTCTATTTTTTGAAATTATTTAAGGTCAGGGCATACACGGCCGACCCAATAAGGTCTTCATTCATACTCCTATTGCGGGCCGGTACCTTGAATCAGGCGCTGGAGCGCTCTCATCTATCCCTTTCAGGACCGGAGTTGGCACCTTTCTATGTAGGTTGCCTGGGTTTCGAAGGGCCGGTTCCCTCCACCCATCTCGATAAGGGCGGCCGCGCATTGCGTTATTAGATTCTAACTGCACCAGATGTGCTGCGCCAGCTAGACTAAAATTGTGGATATAGAAGTTTTTAATCAATTCGTGGATGAAGCACTTGAAGGGGTTCCGGAAAGTCTTTCTTCACATATTGAGAATTTGAATATCATCGTTGATTCTTTTCCTGATGAAGACCAGCTTTTTTCTGTTGGTTTGCAACCCGGTGATACTTTATTTGGTCTTTATCAAGGTGTACCGCTTCCGCTGCGTGGTGGAAATTATTCATTAGTTTTACCTGATGTAATTACGATTTATAAAGATGTCATCGAGGCAGAGTGCGGTTCTGATTTAGAGATACGTGAGCAAGTTCGAAAGACGGTGATTCACGAACTAGGACATTATTTTGGTTTTAATGATGATGAACTTTATGCGTTGGAGAAAGGATGGAATCAGGCAAGGCGCTAAACATCCAGCACCGAGCGAGCGAGCTGCTCTAAGGCACGATCTTCGATCGGTGGATTGTGTAGGCCTGCGCGAACATCGCGGTAATATCGTTCGATAGGGCGGCTTTTTTGTAAACTCACTCCACCGACTACACGCATTGCTAGATCAACAGCTTCGATACAATTATTTAGCGTATCGATTTTTGTAATTGCTACTTTGTTGATTGGCTGCATCATTTCTTTTTCTCTAGCTTGATCTCGATGTTCCCATGATTCTGCAGCATCATTAATTAGTGTTCGGCTACGATGCAAAAGTAGATCGATTCTAGCGATACGGTTTCGGATCCCTGAAAATTGCTTAATTGTTTTTTGATCATTTGGTGTACGCGCACGCGCGAATTCCACTGCATAGTTGCGAGCTGCCTGCGCAACACCAAGCGTTGTTGCTGCAACACCAAGTGCAAACCATGCACTTCCCGAACCACTTCGTTTATCAAGTTCACCTGGCCGTCTTTTACTTAAGAGCCTTTCTCTTGGTATGAGGACATCTTGCAGAACAATGTCATTGCTTCCACTAGCTCTCATCCCTAGGGAATTCCAGGTTTCTTCCATAATTAAACCTTTGTCTTCACGAGTCAGTAAAAAATTTGCCAAATAGGAATCGTTTTCCTCATCAATTCTTGCGAGCACGATGAAATATGAAAGGAGAGGTGCCATAGTTGTAAATGTTTTTCTCCCATTTATTCTCCAGCCTTGGGGTGTTGAAATAGCGACTGTACTGGGGAGTCCCCCACCTGCAGGACTTCCTAACCCCTCTTCAGTTGCTACTGTATTCACAAGACTTCCTTCATTTGTAGCCTTCAAACTTATTTTCTCGAACCATTTTTCTGGATAGCTTTTTGCTTCTCTTTCACTACCAAAGATTTTTAGGTGCATTGTTAACCCGAGGGCTGTGGCACCATCGCCAGTTGCCAAAATTTCTAAGATTCTCACATACGTGAGTAATGAAATTTCATGGCCTCCATAAATTTTTGGAACTGTAAGGCTCAGGAATCCTTGTTCCTTCAATGCTTCAAAGTTTTCAAACGGAAAAGTACCTTCACGGTCATGTTTTGCTGCATTTCCGTCAAATTGTATAGCTAAAGTTTGTGCTTTTCGTATCCAATCTTCATTAGCCATATGTGCAGTTTACCCGAGTTGTAAGGTCTTTTTGTATTTGCAAGTTTTAACTGTCTTATAATCATTTGAAAGAACGGAGGAGAATACCATGGAGGATCCTAAACTCATTGCAGAACGTTTAATTAGCAATGTTGAAAATGTTATCATCGGAAAAAATCGTGAGTTACGGTTAGCCATTACAGCTTTATTGTGTGGTGGTCATTTACTTGTGGAAGATGTGCCTGGTGTAGGCAAAACTATG